>Ga0207028_1196_pt1 | contig 11442 bp, 15 predicted proteins | sample Alteio_BWMinCont_41_FD_153287 | JGI IMG/M metagenome (GOLD analysis project Ga0207028, IMG submission 153287) | Enriched cells from forest soil in Barre Woods Harvard Forest LTER site, Petersham, Massachusetts, United States -... | ecosystem: Environmental > Terrestrial > Soil > Temperate forest >... | reverse complement strand
CGCCAGCGATTGGGCGGTATTCATTTAAGGACTTCCAAGAGGCAGTACGCCTAGCCGATGGTGAGGCAGGACAGCAAAAGGTCCTGCTGGACTTCTCCGAAAGGGCACCATAACCGGTGGAGCCTCCTGGCGGTCGTCGCGAACCAAGCCGTAGCGTTTGACAAATCCATGTTGATGGCTTGTCCCCACCTCGGAGATGTGCTCCGTCCGGGGTTGATCCTGGATCACGGGCTACCCTGCCATAATCCGGTAAGGTCAGGCCCTGTTTGTTTCCGGAGTTAGCAAAACCGCTCGTCCCGGCGATTGTTCAATCAGATCAATTCGCGTGAATTGAACATTACCTCGCGGTCCGTCGATAGTTTCGTAATGCATAAATCTTGGAGGATGAGGGGACCCCCTCTTGCAGAATGCAACAGAAAGGACATTCTGTTGCGCCTTCCGGGTCTGAAATGAACTGACCTCGGCCACATTCCGAAGATAGGACTTCACACGTACTGGCTCGGCAGCAACTTCTCGTGAAGACCAGTGGGCGACTGAGCAAGCACGCCGGTAACTGAAGTAAGTAGCTGGAAATCTATATGGCGCTGCGATAGCCTGCGCCGTAGTCGGGAGGTATTCATGATTCTCAATCTCAAACACCGTCGGGTCCTTGTCGCTCTCGCATTGGCATTGATCGCTGGTGGCGCCCATGCTGTTCCGGGCGAACAACAAACTCCTGAATCTACGTCCCGAACACCTCCCCCCTCGGTCGATCCGCATGTACAGGCTGCCGTTGAGCCGCACCGGCCTCTTTACGAGACGCGAGCCATTCATGACCAAAATGGTACGGGGAAGTTCTACATGGGTCGAGAAATCGCTCAGGTGATGGGACCGGGAGGCATCCCCTGGTTAGACCGCCCCGAGCGCGATAACCAAGAGAAACCTTCAATCGTACTAGATGCTCTGAAACTCCGGGGCGGTGAGACCGTAGTGGACTTGGGTGCTGGATCTGGCTATTTTACATTCCGCATTGCTCCGAGAGTTGGCAGGGGCGGTAAGGTGTTGGCCGTCGAAATCCAGGACGAAATGCTTCAGACAATCCGTCAACGTGCGCAGGCGCTGAAAGTTACGAATGTGGAGGCGGTGAAGGGTAGCGAAACGGATCCAAATCTGCCTGCGAAAGCCGTGGATCTCGTGCTGATGGTGGACGTCTACCATGAGCTAGCCTACCCCTTTGAAGTCATGACCAAAATCCGCGAAGCCCTGAAGCCCGGCGGTCGCGTCGTCTTTGTCGAATACCGCAAGGAGGATCCCGATGTGCCCATTAAATTGGTGCACAAGATGTCCGTGGAGCAGGTCAATAGAGAGATGAAAGCTGTCGGGCTTGCACACTTGCAGACGTTGGAGACACTGCCATTGCAGCACATCCTGGTTTTCGAAAAACCCCAATGACCCCCAGTCGGGAGAACAAGTTCGGTCTCTTGACTCTACGAAAAAATTCAGATCGACATATTGACGTTGCAGTGGAGCACCAGGGGATGAGCCCTTTGCTAGGAGAAACCATGCGATCAGCCATTCATCGGTGTTTAGCAATCCTTCTTGTTTTTTACATTTGCGTGTCGTCCGCAAATGCTCAGGTCGCAAGAGAGCCTTGTGGCTAGCGAATTGTTATTTCTCCAGCCACAGGGCATGTAACGTTAGTTTTCGGCTGCAGTCAGTATCGGTCAGTTCACTCGGTGGTCTTTCTGCGCTTGGTACTCTTGCTTCTGCGCGTTCCATCCCGGCCTGTGGCTGGCCCATTGTTATTTCTCCAGCCACAAGACATGTAACGTTGTTACATCCTTTCGCCGGGTTAGCGCGGGATGTACTGGTGGTCGCTGCTTTTAAAGGCATTCGCGACGGATAGCATTTTCGGCAGGGACAGGTACAAGAGTTGGCCAAGAAGACTGCAATAGACGAATGCAAGGACGAAGGTTGCTGAAATGGGAAAGGATAAACATTCAGGCGGGCGCCTTCTTCTCGCCACGCTGCTATTCATCTTCGGCGGCACAGCCTTCGCCCAAGACAGAAAAATCACCGACACTGACTTGTGCAGCCTGATCAAACATCCTGAACGTTTCAATAAGAAACGAGTCCGGGTAAATGCCCGCGTCGAGAGCGCGGTAGTTGAGGGGGGAACATGGCTTGAGGACGCCGCTTGCGGCCCAGACGGAGTTGAGCTATCAGTTCCGGACTCCATCCGGAACTACCCAGATGAGCACCCCGACTTCAGAGCCTTGGATGACGCAATCCGGCGACAGGGCAATATCGGGACGGTCGGGAAGAAAATCACAGCAACGTTTACGGGTAAATTTACGCTCGGTTCTAAACGCCCGAAACGGATCCTCACACTTGAGAAGATTGAGAACCTTGACGTCAAAGTTGGAGGCTAGCGAAAGCCTGGTGCAAAACTTAAGGCTCAACCCCTTGATTTACGCGGGTAGCTGACGCAAAGGCGTGGTCACTGGAAGGGGGCAAGATCCGTAGCGGGGGCCTCACTCGTCCTCGTCCTGTCGATCATCCCGGTCTGGGGGACGTGATCGTCGGTGGCCTCCCGTTCTGGCCGTTACCGCACAGCGCCGGAGCAGCGGCGCTGACGCGCCGGGATGGGGAATAACACGTCACCCCTAAAAGGGTGCTGCACAGCAACTTTGGTTGCCATATAGGAACCCCAAGAAATCAGTGACTTACGAAATTTCCGGCGCTGCAGAGCACGGGAGCAGCCCTCTCTGTTAACTTGTTGAAAATAAAAGAGCGGCAAAAAACCGCAGCCGAAAAAGAAAAAATACTCACGTCGTTCCGCGCACGATTACTTACCCCTTGAGTTTACGACGTGCTCCTAACCCACTGTTCCACGGTCTCCGGGGGCTCAGATCGTGGTCGAAGACCGGCGCTGCGGCCACCAAAGTAACATTCCGAACTGGTTCGTGATCGCTGAGGGCTGGCCCGTTAGACGGGCGCGATGGCGTTCGTGAGATTCTGAGCTAGCGTAAACGTCTTCTATTTACACTTCCAAAAAAAAGGCTTTCATTATGAAGAATAAGGCTTAGAATGGCGGAATTTGTGGGATTACTCCCGGGCTATATTCACTAGAAAATTCCTTTGATAGGGTTCTCTCCGGCGGGGATTGACTTTGGCGTTCAACGAATTAGCAGCGTTTTTCAGCTACAGCAGAGCCGATTCCAGTTTTGTCGTTCAGCTCGCCGCAGACTTGAAAGCGGCGGGAGCAAACGTCTGGCTGGATCAACTGGACATCACTCCTGGCCAGCGGTGGGATAGCGCTATTGAAGATGCCTTGAAGATCTGCCCAAGGCTGATTGTGATTCTTTCCCCCACCTCCGTAAACTCCACGAATGTTATGGACGAAGTTTCGTTCGCACTGGAGGAACAGAAGACTGTCATCCCGGTGATTTATACAGATTGTGCGATTCCGTTTCGGTTGCGGCGTTTGCAGCACGTGGACTTTAAACACGATTATGGCCACGGACTTAAGGAGCTCCTGAACGTCTTAGCTCCCCGGCAAAAGCCGGAACCGAGCGCGCCAGCAATCTCTAACGTGCGGGATGTTCCCGAGATGAAAAAGGGGCGCAATCTGGCGGAACCAGCGCAGGTGCAAGCAGCACGTACGCAAGCAGCCGCACACGAATCCAGCGACAGCTTCTTGTCCAGATATCCCGGCGGAGCAAAAGCCGTCGCCGCTGTCTTCGCTGTGCTGATTGTGGGGATCATTTTCTACTGGAAGTTCCTGCCATCACCGACGAAGAAACAAGCACAAGACGTCCCGAGACCAACGACTCTGGCCGAGTCAACCAATCCGCAGCCCGCCGTGCGGGAACAGCCAGAACCGCTAAGACAGCCGGATCAAGGCCAACCGATTAGGACGGTCCCATCGGAGAAGAAAGCAAATCCTGAGAAGAGCGAGGCGGGGAGTGCGTCTGCCAAAAGTCCAGTAAACGATGTGTTCGAGCAAGGCAAATTGGCAGCCCGTGCGGGTCAATTCGACGAAGCACTTCAGGATTTCCAGCGAGCCGCGGCAGCCGGAGACAGCCGCGCGATGAATGACGTAGGTGTTCTGTATTACGAAGGCCACGGAGTAGCAAAGGATTATCAGCGCGCCTGGGAATGGTATGAAAAAGGAGCCTCGGCAGGGAACGCAGGGGCGATGGCTAACCTGGGATACCTCTACATGGAGGGCCTCGGAGTAACGAGGGATTACGAGCAGGCACGGCAGTGGCTTGAAAAGGGCGCGGCGGCCGGGAACGGCCGAGCAATGGCTCACTTGGGATACATGTACCGGGACGGTCTCGGAGTAACGAAGGATTACGAGCAGGCACGGCAGTGGCTCGAAAAAGGAGCGGCAGCCAGGAACGGCCTATCGATGGCATATCTGGGCAACATGTATGCGCATGGCAATGGAGTGCCGAAGGATTACGAGCGCGCCAGACAATTGCTTGCGGAAGGAGTAGCGACGGGAGACGGGCACGCAATGAACAACATGGGTGAGCTCTACTATCATGGCCTCGGAGTGCCAAAGGATTACGAGCGCGCCAGACAATTGTTTGGGCAAGGGGCAGCGATCGGAGACGGGCGGGCTATGAACAACATGGGTGAGCTTTACGCTCATGGCCTCGGAGTGCCACAGGATTACACGCAGGCGCGGCAGTGGTATGAGAAAGCGGCAGCGGCGGGGGATGGTTATGGAATGTTCAGTTTGGGCTGGCTGTACCATAACGGCCTTGGAGTGACACAGGACCGGCAGCTGGCGCGAGAGTGGTATGAGAAGGCAGCCGCGAGAGGCAACGCAATGGCCATGAACAACCTGGGTGCAATGTACGCAAACGGCAAAGCGGTAGCGCAAGACTTCCGGCAGGCGCGGGAGTGGTATGAGAAGGCTGCGGGGGCCGGAGTTGCCCTGGCAATGAGCAACTTGGGGACGCTGTATGAGGGAGGCCGCGGGGTACCACAGGACTACCAGCACGCTCGCCAATTATATGAGAAGGCGGCGGCGCTGGGGGATTCTCAAGGAATGACCCATTTGGGGCACCTCTACGCAGCGGGCTTGGGAGTACCCAAGGACTACCGGCAGGCGCGGCAGTGGTACGAGAAAGCGGCAGCGGCCGGCGATGAACAAGCCCAGAATGCCTTGAAGAAATTGCCACGATGAGCTCATGCCGATTCCGTTCGCTCTCTGCTTTTCGTTGCTCGGCTCGGCACCCCAAGCAGAGCAAGACACGTCAGGCACCAAGGACTCGGACTCCACTGATCTTTGGCTCTGCCCCACTATTCAGACGAGAGCTCTGAAGGTGATCCAATTGGTTCTCGGTGAAAGCTGCCGCTATGCATTGGCTGCGCTCTGGCCGGCGATGTTGACTTGCGCAACCGCCAGCGCGCAAACCCCGCACGTTCGCCTGGAATCGGGCTCTACGCACGGATCCAAGATCGAGGCAATTCACGACGATAAGAAAATCCCTCTTCAATTCCGGTCCATCGTGGTGCAGACAGATTTTCCCGGCGAAAAATCCGGCGAGTGCGCAGTCCAAATGATTTACGACCCGGAGAGCAAGCTTTTCGAATGGCACTCCTTCCAGACGTACCAGGGTTACGATGCAGAGCTCCTGGGACACGGCAACTGTTCCGGGCGCGGTTTGCACGTTGGCCGCGAAAGTACTTGTGGACTTCGCAGGAACTGCATCAGTGCGAGGTCGTCCTTCCAATGTTTTGGCGAAGGCACCTCGGCCGTTTTTCTTGATAACTAGCGGCTCAACTTACGAGCTTCATCGAGGAGCGCCTTTTAAAGCATCGAAATAGTGGTTCTCGCCCTCATCCTCGTACTCACGAATCACCGACAACCCAACTGCCGTGAGTTGACTTCGATATTCCACCGCTCCGAGCGATCGTGACTCCAATCCCGTCATCGCATCGTTCCATACCACTGGTTCAGCACACGACGTAAATAGCAGTCGGCCGCCAGGCACCAGTATGTCAGCGACTCTGTGAATGAGCCGCTGCTGCTCTTCGGCGGGAAGCAAGAATATCAGCCCACATGCGATGACGGCATCGAACGTCCGATCAAAGAATGTGGAGTCCTCTACAGCTTCGCAGGCCACCGGTATCCCTGGCAGGTTACGCCGAAATGCCTCAACGAAGGATGGCGATGCGTCAACCGCATAGACGTTCAGACCTCCCGAAACCAGGACCTCCGTTATGGGGAATCCCGGCCCGCAGCCTAAATCGATGACAGCGGCCCCACTCGGAAGCGTCGGCGCCCACTCCCGTACGGCCTTCACACCGATGCCTTTCGCCCGCGTCCGCGCAGCACTGCCTCGCCCTGCCAGAAACTCAGCAGCAACACGTTCATATCCATTGGATCGATCCGTCATTTGAATAGAATACTTTTTGGTCCTGATACGGGCCTCGCGTACAGCGGTTGAACGCCTCAGTATACGTTGCAGCGTGTCTCTGCGCACTTGGACGTAAAACCGCGAAACCGGAGAGAACTCAAGTGAGGAAGCTTTGCCGACCAGGCCATCCCGGACTTCCCTAGAGCCAAAGCCTCGGAGGGAATTATGTGGCATTGCAGGCATTTCCGTGCGTCTCTCTGGCTGGCCCCCATTCCCAGCGTCACATAACACCGAACGCCACCGATCTTGCTCCCGAGTCCGCGCAACATCGGCTTCCAATTGCTCCGGTCGCGAGCGCACTCAAGGATGGTAATGCCGCTCGGTGACGCGCACGCTTTGGTGGCCCAGGAGAATCGAGACCCGCTCGATCGGCCCGCCGGCAAGCAGGAGCTCCACCGCGAACGCGTCGCGGAACCGATGCGAGATTGCCGAACGGCGACTCTGATTGAGGATCTGCATCAAGTTTACAAACAACTTACAACATTCTTGCGATTCACCAATGAACTCGATTGAGGTTGCTGCGAGAGTTGTGCAGCAGTCGAGGCAAGATTATGAATCGAACCCTCGTCATCGCGCCGTTCAGCGCTGCGACCGCCTTCCTTCCTGTCCCTGGAGCGGGCTTCGCCACTGCGCGAACTGTCACATGGAGGAGACTATGGAGATGCAATCGCTTCATGCTGAAAGTCCGATTCAGGAACAAGAACCTTCAACAAGCGTACGAAAGAAAGTCGCGATAACGATCGTCATTCTGGCGGTTTGCGGCCTCGGACTTTGGATAGGCATTGAGATGGCCCTTAATGCCACATCAGGCCACTCGTGAAATAGTGGCCGTAGAGTTAGCGGCAGGTACGTGGCGGCACGATGAAAGTGCTGTTCCTCGCACGACGGCACGAGAGAGCGACGTGAACGCATATACAATGTGGGCTCGCAATCGTCGCTGTGGCCTGCCAAGTCGGAGTACAGCGACTGTATGCGCTTTGCCGTCCGAATCATCCGGCGTCGATCCACGTTTTGGAGAAATGCGGGTTTGTGCTTGAGGACCTCTTAGCAGCATTTGCAGATTTTCCAAATCTCGGTTCCGAACAGCGCGAGGATTGCTTACGTTACGCACAAGTTCCCGCTTGGAATCAACCCAAGAGATGACTCTTGCTCACTCGCCTAGCGTTTATCAACGAATCTGTCTGCTGACGTTTGTGGATGAGCGACGAGCAACCCTTCAATAATCCGATAAGGGAAGAATGCCGACGATTCGGAACCTGGGCCCGAATAGGGTTCATCCGGTCGCTTGCGAATAGGATCGTCCACCCCGCTCGAAGCCGCTGAGTACAGGGAGCAACTCTATGTTGCACTCGTGACACTTTCAAAAATAACCCGCTAACGAGCTGAGTTCCATCAAAACCTTTCCCAACCCCTGCCTCCAAGCCAACCTGACTCCCCGTTTGTCGGCACCCGGAAGTAATCGTCCAAAAAACGTTGCCCTAAGTCATCGGCAATTTCCATCGAGTTGCGGTCACGCCCTCTACCACAATCGCCGGGCGCATTTCCGTGAGCTTTCGGTAGTGCTGCGGATAAGGCCGAGATTATTTCTGACCGACCGGTTTGACCCGGATGAAGAGCCTGTCCCATTTGTGATGTCGGCCCGATGGGCCGGGACTATCGCCGGTGAAGGTCGGATCCCGTTAACTGGGGTTCGCGCCAACTGCCCTTTACCGGTTGTTGAGTCTTTGGCTCCGAGCTACCGTTTATTGAGCTCCGGCTGCCACTACCCCTAACCACTGATATAGGACGCTTCTAGCTACTCCACGCGAAGGGCCTGCAACGGATCGAGCCTAGCGCCCGCCACGCGGGTAGCGTGCAGGCAAGTGCGGCGACGGCAAGGAGAATCGCAACGACAGCAAGGAAGACTATCGAATCGTAGGGCTCGATACCGTAGAGCAAAGATCGGATGAGCTTCGCGACAGCCGTACTGCCGGCGAGACCGACGACTAGGCCGAGCAGTACTGGCCGCAGGCCGTTCTTGAGGACAAGGTGGAGAATCTGTGCGCGTTGCGCGCCGAGAGCAATGCGTACACCGAGTTCGTTTGTGCGTTGGGTAACGAGATAGGCGAGAACACCGTAGAGCCCGGCAGCGGCGAGGAGTAATGCGTCCGGAGTCAGCGAATAGAATTTGGCGCGGCGATTGTTTTCCGATTCGCCCCATTTGGCGCGAATCCACCCTTGTTGCTCGAGGCGATGCAGCGCGGGATAAAGCGCACCTTGGTGGACCTGCAAGACTTCGTTCGAAAACTGACGAATGCGTTGCGCGATGCCCCTCCCGTGCATGGGCTGGAGCGCGAGCGTCCTTAGAATCAAGAGGTCGAGGGTGCCTTGGACTAGGTCGGTTGGCTTAGCCATCTCGGGTCTCCTGTCGACAAATGACAGGGCAATAGTTTAGACTCCTGTCAACGAATTAGGGAAGCAGAAATTTCGGAGACGATCCTGGAATGCGATAGTCACACACAGATGCATGTTACTAACACGGCCGCCATTGTATATAATCCCGCTCACTATGCCAAATCAAGAAACTCTGTACCACGTGGCCGACCGGGTCGCCGCCATTACGCTGAATCGGCCGGATAAATTGAACGCCTGGACAGCCGTCATGGAGCGCGAGGTTCGCGCCGCGATCGGCGAGGCGGAACACGATGAAAATGTTCGCGTCATTGTCTTGACGGGCGCGGGGCGCGGATTCTGTGCGGGCGCGGATATGTCGCTACTGAGCACGGTCGCGGAGAAGGGACTCGACGAAGCGCAGCGGGCCCAAGCAGTGCAACCTGCAAGCAGCGGCGGCGAGGGAACGCGAAGGGACTTTCGGAAGAAATACTCCTACTTCCCGGCGGTCACAAAACCCGTGATTGCGGCTATCAACGGGCCGGTTGTGGGCTTGGGATTGGTGATTGCATTGTATTGCGATATACGTCTTGCCTCGGATGCGGCTCGGTTCGGGACGGCTTTTGCGCAGCGCGGGCTGATCGCAGAGTACGGAATGGCGTGGATGTTGCCGCGACTCGTGGGACACGCGAACGCGCTGGATTTGCTGTTTAGCGCGAGAATGATCGATGCGGCTGAGGCGCTAAGAATGGGGTTGGTGAATCAGGTTTTTCCGCGTGAAACTTTTCTGGAAAACGTGCACAAGTGCGCGGCGGACCTGGCGTCGAGCGTTAGCCCAAGGTCGTTGCGCGTGATTAAACGGCAAGTGTATGACGCGATGTTCCAGACGCTGGCGGAATCGTTTGAAAGTTCCGAGCAGGAAATGCTGGCGAGTCTGCAGTCCGAAGACTTTAGAGAAGGTGTGGCACACTTTATCGAAAAGCGGGCTCCGGTATTCACCGGGAAATAGAGAGAGTTATGGACTCTCGCCGCCCGGCTAAGTCGGACGACGATTTAAACGCGGCGTGGAGAGCTCGGATGCTCCGATCGTTTTCGATCAATCCAGGCAGGCTGTGTTCGAGCACGGCTTCGCCTTGATACTCATCGAACTCCGCAGCACTAGTGAAACTGAGAGGTGGTTGGGTTAATCAAGACAAGGCATGTACAATGTTACATGCCTCGTGGCTGTGCGAAATAGCAATTCGCCAGCCACACCCTCGCGAGCCCCGCTTCATGTTCTTGAATGTCGTTGATTTCACAGGCGTTCGCGACGCATTGGATTTTCAGTATGGACAGATGGGACAGACATTCCTGTTTGTCTCCTTCTTGTTTTATCTGCTTGTTTTATCTGCTTGTTTTATCTGCTTGTTTTCTGAGCCCTCAAACGAAGGGATTCTCCACGGGAATCTGAAAGTACTTCTGTCCTGCATTTAGGTCTTCGGAGAGAATTCGTCGGCATCCCCCGCGTTCGGCTGCTGCCACTATCATTCCGTCGTAGAAGTGAATTCCATAAGCCGCTCGCGCCTCGATCGCCCGACGCACAGTGCCACGATCCAACGGCACCAGCGCAATCGGACTCAGAATGTCCAGCAGCTGCAACAAATCCTCTGGCCGTGCCGGCGGAGAAAACTTATGTAGAAATATCGTGGCGAACTCCGACAATACCTGCGTCGAAGCCGCACCCTCCCCCGCAATCGCTCGCCTCACGATATCTTTCGCGATTCCCTGTTTCCGCGGATCGGTCGAAACGTAGGCATACACCAAAACGTTGCTATCCACAAAGTCAGGACCGGTCATGCAGGTCCTCTCTCTTCCACGTTTTCTTCCCGAACTTGAATTGGAACCGCTCGAAACTTCTCTCCAGCGCTTCCAACTCCCGCCTCTTTCGACCTGATTTGGCGTTTTCCGCCGCTAGTTGCTCAAGATGCGTTCGCACCAATCCGGTGAGTGTCGTATCTCTATCCGCCGCGATCTTCCGCACTTCCTTCACAAGCCTGTCGTCCAGCGTCAGCGTAATATTCATGACTCACCCACAATAATGGACCTCTTACCCATAATAAGGGAACTGCGTGCCGCCTACAAGTTGCAGTCTGAACACTTGCTAGAAATCGCAGGGTGCATTGTCTATCTCATACGAAACAACTTAAACAAATTGACTTCATGCATGAGCCACTGGCGATCTACCAGACGCTCGACTCGCGGGGAGCAACCGGGCGAAGGCGTTGAAGTGGATGAAAAGAACGACCAGATTGCGCTTCGCAGAATCGTCCTATAAGAGTGAATGTCAAGAGAAAAATCTCCCCCGTTGGCTCGATGCCGACACCTTTTTTGGTCTCTGCATTCAGCCCAACTTGTTTTGAACGCGCACCCTCGATCCGTGAGAGTGTGGTCTTTCTCTGCAGCCGTGAGACTTTTTCTCCTCCCCACTGTGGTTCCATGTCCTTGTCGTAACGACGCCATTCGGCCTCTTGTAACTAACAAGCAGGTGCCGGTTATCCGCTTTAAATAGGCGGTAACTCATGGTCCTATCTGAGACTCGTGGCCTATAGCTTTGTTCGGTTATCCGGGGGCGCATAGGGTAGCAGCAGAGACTCGGTGCCCTAAGGCACACATG
>Ga0207028_1195_pt1 | contig 11553 bp, 7 predicted proteins | sample Alteio_BWMinCont_41_FD_153287 | JGI IMG/M metagenome (GOLD analysis project Ga0207028, IMG submission 153287) | Enriched cells from forest soil in Barre Woods Harvard Forest LTER site, Petersham, Massachusetts, United States -... | ecosystem: Environmental > Terrestrial > Soil > Temperate forest >... | reverse complement strand
CGGTCGTTTTTGTTACTGTCTTGAGCATCAAAAATAATGCATATAAGATGGTTATTTATTAATCATAATTACACTTGAAGTTGGTTAAGGTTAATAACAAAAAATACATGATTCTAAATTAATGGATTATATGTATAATAATTAACAATATAGGTGATTTTATGTCTCGATCCAGGAGTGCAAAAGAAGAATTAGATAGAACACAAGCTGAGTACGATGAATCCTTAACAAGACTACGAGAAGGCTTTGATGACTATAAGCAATGTGTGAACACATATTATTGGCGTCGGGGGTCTAAATGCTCAGGAATATTTGAGCTTTTTCATCAAGCCTCAGTAAGAACATCTGTTTTGGAGCAAGAGAGAAATCAATTAGCTTCTCAGTTACCAGCAGAATTAAATACAGTTCAATCAATGCATTCAACTTGCATGAAAGAAGCCAGCATTATAAAAGATATACACGATTTATTAAGAAAAAAAGCTCCTATATCTTCCCTGTTTTCAGGATCCGGTAGTAAAATTTTTGAAAGCTATACAACTCAGCTTGAAAAATGCGAACGCCTTAAAAGAACACAAGAAAAATTACAAGAAGAATCGCAAGTAAAACGTTCTGAATTTAAAAAATGATTTGTTAATTTAATATTATTTGCTTCCATCAATATGCAAGCGAATACTTAAATTTTAGCTAATTTTTTTAGATGAAACTTTAAAGTGGCGGCTAGTCACAGCTTTCGTACCCTGCCGCCTTTAAGCTTTTTTGAAAAATATAGGAAAAACAGTCATGCCAATTCCAGCCACCTTAGTAGCTCATATCCAATTACGCCAGCCTAATTTTACTCATCTTGACTTAAGTAATTGCGGTTTAAATGATAATGATATGACCCTGCTTCAGGAGTATATAAGCAGTAACCCTTATATTACTTCATTAGATTTATCACGAAACAATATTACAACAGATGGAGTCAAAATGATTGCTTTACTAAATTCAATAAAGGATTTAAATCTTAAAGATAATTATATAGATGATGAAACACTTCCTTGTTTGTTAAATTCAACCTGTCTTTCTAATCTAGAACGGTTGAATGTTTCTGATAATAATCTAACAGATGATAGTGTTCCTCTTCTTATTAAAGAAATACAGGATCCTGCTTGTAAGTTAAAGTATGTTGATATTGATGGAAATCGAAAGATTAGTGAAGCAAACAAAATCCTAATCTCAAAAAGTATTAAAACGCCCGACACTCTTCAACATACAACAGAGGAAAAAACTACTCAATCAAGAGGAATACTTTCCAAATTTAGTAACTTATTAGGTAGGTAGTTAAGGCATCGGAACTAGTCGAGTTCCGTTCTGAGAGGAAGGGTTGGCAGAAACTCCCCTAGCAGAGGTTAGTAGAATGGCTTATGATTATTTTTTGTTGAAGTTGTAGCATTTACTTTATGTGAGTCAAATATGAAAATTCTTATCTCTGGAGCCGGAACAGCCGGATTAACAGTTGCTTATTGGCTTAAACAGTATGGATTTACACCTACCATTGTGGAATCTGCGCCCACATTACGCACCGGAGGCTATAAAATTGATGTAAGAGGAGAAGCATTACAAGTTTTACATCGTGCAGGTATTTATGATGCCGTAGTTACTGCTAGCACTGATATGCAAGAAGCTTTGCTTGTTGATAAACATGGTAAAGTCATACATAAAATGCGTGGTGATGCTTTCGGTCATCGTCAGGGAAATGATCAGGAAATCATGCGCGGAACTTTAAATCAAATTTTACTTGATCAAATCCCAGAGATAGAAATTATTTTTGGAGATTCTATTCAGTCAATTTCCCAAACAAATGATGCTATAGAAGTCGAATTTCAAAAAAATAGTCCACGCACATTTGATCTTTTAATAGGTTCTGATGGGTTACATTCGAATGTAAGACGTCTAGTATTTGGAGATGAACAGAAATTTTCTCATGAATTGGGCATTTATCTCTGTGTTTATTCAGTTCCAAATTATTTAAATTTAGATAGAACAGAAATAAACTATACCGAATTAGGAAGAACAGCGGGTGTTTGGAGCAGTCGAAGTGATAAAAATGCAAAAGCATATTTTGCATTTAGCTCATCAACGCATATAGAGCCACGTGATACAGTGATTCAACAACAAGTAGTTAAAAACATTTTTGGAACGCTAGGAGGAGAATTTCCAAAACTTCTTAACTTCATGGCAGAAACCAATGATTTTTACTTTGATTCCGCTTCTCAAATACACATGAACTCATGGTCATCCAATCGGGTGATTTTGTTAGGAGATGCAGCATACTGTGCATCTCCGATGTCAGGTCAAGGAACTAGTCTTGCACTTGTGGGTGCCTATATTCTTGCTGGCGAATTAGCGCTAGCAAAAGGTAATTATCAAATAGCATTTAATCAATTTGAAAAACTGATGCGCCCTTATATTACCCTTAATCAAGAATTAGGAATGAAAGCTGCTAAATTATTTAGATCAAAAGAAAAATCGAATCCATTATCATGGTTAATTGAAAAGTTAATGAATTTGCTTCCTGGCCGTTTAGTAGAGTTTTTTATTAATCGTGCAACTAAACGTATTAATCGAGCTGCTAATTCAATTGTTCTTAAAGATTATTCATTATTATTAACTCATGTATGCACTAAGGACCCCACCAAGTCTTAATGATATATACCTTAATTATCTTGTCAAAAAATTTATTAAAAAAACACAAAATGAGAGAGAGGGGGGGGGTTGTTTCTTAATCTTAGGCTGGTTTTCTGTAAAAACGAGCATAAATTCTGACGGTTCTTGGTTACTACCCCATAAAAAAACGAGGTTTAGAATGGGTAATGCTAATAAAGGTTCAACTGGTATCGATAAGGCGTTAGTTTATCACCATAATGGTAATACTAAATACGAATTGGGAGATTATAAAGGCGCAGTCATTGATTATAGTGAATCTCTTCGTTTAAAGCCAAATAAGAGAGACGTCTTAATTATGCGTGGTCACGCTCATACATATCTAGGAGATTATAAAGGTGCAATAGATGACTTTAATTCTGTGCTATGCATGAATCCGAATGATTTTCATGCATACATCAATCTTGGATGGGTTCATGGTATCTTAGAAAATTATGAAGTTGCACTACATCACTATACTAAAGCTCTTGATTTAAAACCTCTCAGTAAAAGAGCACTCAATGAACGGGCGATGATTTATCAAATCATCGGCGATGCTAGAAACGCAAAAAAAGATAGGAAAAAAGCCAAATCTGCTGATAAAATGCATCATTTTGTAGAATCAGCTAGCTCTTTAGCAGATTGGCAAAAGTCAATATCTGAACAATATCTTGCACGCGCCATCAATGAAATGAAAAAACCAAGCGGTAACTATAAATTAGCTTTCATGTATTGCAATGAAGCTATTCGATTACAGTGCGAAAATCCAGATGCCTATTTTTATCGTACTGAAGCTTACAACATGATGATCAATGAAGAACCTGGCATTGATAGAGATAGCAAATATGAAATCTGTATGATGTATGATGAGGATTACCATGGTCCTCTTCCAGATGCGCTTAGTTATTTAAGGCGTGGTAATGAGAAACTTGAGTCAACCGATTACTCAGAAGCTATAGACGATTATAACGAATCGCTTCGTTTAGACCCTAATAATGAAGAAGCTCTTTTGAACCGTGGGATTGCTCAGTGTAGTCAAGGTAATTATAAAAAAGGAATGAGAGACTATAATATTTTCCTTTCTCGAAATTCTCAGAATGCATCTGCTTTTGCAAATCGGGGCTGGGCACTTAGTCAACTCGAAAATTACAAAGATGCATTAAGTGATTATAATAAGGCTCTTGAATTGGAACCAGATTACGTACATGTTCTTAACCATCGAGCAATACTTTATCAAATCACTGGTGAAATTGAAAAAGCTGAGACTGACATACAAAAAGCAAGATTATTTGAAAAAGATCACTACACCCCAGAATATAAAAAACACGTTTCTAAAGAATATCTTGCCTGTGCTAAAAGAGAATTGGAGAAAGAAAACGGTAATCCTAAAGCAGCATTAGTTTATTGCGATGAAGCTATTCGTTTAGAAAGTAAAGACATGCAAGCGTACCTCTGTCGCATACAAATATATAACAAATTTATTGACGATGAAACCACCATTAATGACTTAAAAAAAATAAATGATGATCTCGAACAAATTGAGATTTTAAGGTCTGAAATGGTGGGCAAATATAAATCTTACCCATCTAATTATAATGCAGATCTTGCGAAAGCTTTTAAGGCACACGGTGATTTTCAACAGCTTGTATTACATGATTTTAAAGGAGCGGTAGATAACTATACCAAATCACTTTATCTAGATCCAAACAATGTAGATACTCTCATTGATCGCGGTATTGCGAATGCTAAGTTAGGAAATTATGTAATTGCGATCATTGCTTTCCAAGCAGTTATTGACACCCATCCTGAAAATTTTTCTGCATTATCAAACCGAGGCTGGGTTAATAGTGTGTTAGGAAATTATAATGCAGCATTAGATGATTATAATAAGTCCCTAGCTTTAGCGCCGTCAAATGCAAACACCCTTAATAATCGAGCCATACTTTATCGAATTATGGGTGAAGACAAAAAAGCAAATGAAGATATACAAATAGCCAGATTTCTTGAAAGAGAACAATACAATACGTTAGTTAATAAAAATCTAGCTATAGAATATATTAATTGTGCAACAAATATCGTAAGAAATGAAAACGGTAATCTCAAAGCAGCTCTAATCTATTGTAATGAAGCAATACGTTTAGAGGGTGCAAATCCAAATGCATACCTTTGTCGCGCACAAATCTATGATAGGATGCTGAATCATTCAAAAGCAGAAATTGATAAAGACCATGCCAAATTTTTAATACTTTATCCTGAAATATCCATGCAATTATATAATGCTATAGCTGAAGGAAAGAAAGATGCGGCACTTAATTATTTAAAAATCTTTTCGGAACAAGCTCCTTTATCTGTTCCAATAGCTATAAATCCTTTAGGTGAAACAGAACCTGTTCTCTTAACACTTGCTCGTTCTGGTCATACAGACTGGCTCGATGATTTTATCATGTATAAAAATCTCAATATTGATGAAAAAGATAAATATGATAACTTACCTTTGCACATGGCGGCTGCTCAGGGAAATATTGAATTTTTTAAAAAATTAATGAGTTATCATCTCATTAGCGATAGAAAATCAGAGGGTGATTCTTTAACTGCGTTTAATTTATTTGGTTTACATCCATTACACTACGCGGCACTCATGGGTAAAATTGAATTTCTCATGGATGCCTATCAAATAGAATTGTTCAAGAATAATTTTGAAGCCTCGACCTTGAGTGGCGATACTATTTTGCATTTGCTTACTGATAATGGGCATACAAGAGAACTTATCACATTGTTAGAACAAAGTTCTTCGTTATCGGTACAAAAAACTAATGACGCGGGGCAAAATGTATTCATGCGCGCCATTATTAATAAACCTTCCAATGAAGATCAAACCAAGCAACAATACGAACTACTTGAACTACTACTAAAACGTCATACCGACATTCACGCACGCGACCAACAAGGTTTAACTGCCTTACATTGGGCAGTTCAAACCAATCAAATGAAGATTGTAGAATTTCTTCTTGCTAAAGGAGCATTAATTGATAGTAGAGATAAAGAAGGTAAATTACCAAGCGACTATACCACACCAGATAGCCCGATAGGAATATTGCTTGAAGACGCTAAACAGAGAAAAATACCTAATGTGAACTTTTTAAATGAAAAAACCAAATGGGAAAATTTAGTTTTTGAAGGTGGAGGTGTAAAAGGGTTAGCTTTTATAAGCGCGCTTCGAGCATTGGAAGAAGGAAACGTTATATCACTTGATAATATTAAACGAGTCGGTGGTACGTCAGCAGGCGCGATTACTGCCCTACTGGTAGGATTAGGCTTTAGTTTTGATGAAATAGAGCATCTTAGTAACATTAAAACCTTGGAAGGTTGCACATTACCTCAAATTAAATTTTCTGAATTATTAGATGGTCCGCATGGTGCTACCATACTTGCTACTAAAAATAAAGATTGGAGCAAGGAATCCAAGCTTTGTGAACAACTCACTTCAGGACCAATAGGCGCAATAAAAGCTTCGCTAAAAGGAACTGCTAAAGTTATTGCTAATGCAAAAACTTTAAAAAACACATATTATCCTATGCTTAAGGAATTAAATAGCAACTTAGGTGTATGTTCAGGTAAAACATTATATGACTTAGCTGATATGCTCATTCGACATCAATATGCAAAAAAATTAGGAAAAAAGGTAGAAGAAATAACACAACCTATAACCTTTCAACAATTAAGAGATGCTGCTTTTAAAGAACTATATTTTGTGGGTGTCAATACTGAAACAGGTTTAGTCGAGTACTTTTCCCATGAAAAAACTCCTCATATGTTAGTTGCAAATGCTGTGAGAATATCCATGTCAATTCCTGGTGTATTTACTCCTCAACCTCAAATTACAAGAGATGAAAAAGGACAACAGCAAGAGAGCAAGGCTTTATATGTAGATGGCGGAGTGTTACTTAATTATCCGATTCGATTATTTGATTATGAACTCGATGAGAAAGGTCATTTTGACCGAGATGGCCTCCCAAAAATAAATAAAGCTACGTTAGGCTTACGATTAAATCCTAAAAATGCTTCCGATGAACCAGATAGTAAAGCGCATTCAACAGCATCGGCTATGGGTATGTTTAAAAGCCTGGGCACTAATTACCAAGAAAGTGATCATCGCTTAAATGGAGATGTTTTTAGAACGGTATATATTAATGTTTCTAGTATTGGTATTGGAACTTTAGATTTTGAACGTGTTGAAGAAGAACATGCTAAACGCTTATTAACTCAGATAGGAATAGTAGGAGCTCGTGAATTTATTGAGCGATCCCATCAACATAGTCAAACTCTGTCTATGGGACTTCCTGAGGATATTGAAAAAATCTATTTAAACCATTTAATTATTGTAGGGCGTAAGTTATCAAAGAAAAATAAAGTTAAACCCATATATAAGCTCAATCCACAATGCCCAGCATTGGTTCTAGCATTTTATAAACATGATGAGAAAGAATTACATGATTATTTACATAATCATTTGGGTATTTTATTGTGCGCAAGTGATCAACATGGAATGACAGCTTTTCATTTAGCAGCAAGACAAGGTGATATGCTTACGTTAAAACGTTTATTAACCGTAAGCCCTGACGAAGCTCATAAAAAAAATAAGGATGGCAAAAGTCCTTATCAGCTTGCGCTTGAAGAAGGTCACACTGAAGTCATAGCATTATTAAAGACTTACACAAATGAGATGCCAGCAGGCAACAGTGACAGTAAAAATGAAGTAAAATGTACAGGAACATCTGTTAACCAATTTTTTAAACCTATATTTTCTAACACGAAATCAGCATCTGATGGCTATACTATTGAACTCAATGATATTAAAACATTATTAGAACAACTCGGAAAACATGATTTTGAGGCTTATGCTACGTATGCTTTGAAACTATCAGAGATTGATAAAATATCTGGAACTTATCAAGCTGTTGCAAAGCTACAAGAAATAAAAAAAGAGTTAAAAATACGCGTTGCATCATTACCTATTACTCCTTCAGTGCTGCCATTTCATGAATTGGAGTTAGAACAGAGTGGTGCCAGTACTTCAAGGAATGGCATTGTATTTGCCGCCGATTGTGCTGGTAACATACTCAGTTGGCAGAACAATTGTGCCTTTAATTGCATGATCCACACCCTTCTAGATACATTACGCGATCCTACACTATCAGAGCCACTGACTAATCAGGGCTATCTGGATTTTTTAACAACTTTTAATATCTATTACGACATCGATCCACCGGCAAACCTTCAGCAATTTCGATCGATCATGGAGGCTTATCTCAACCCAGCCGATCAAGAGATTCTCTTAGGCCCCGTGCTGCGCACACAATTGAGCAAACTCACAAAGTTACACCGTGCACAAGACAGAGAATTGCTTTTGAATGATACATCATCACTACGTTATGGTTTTATGCCGGCAGTAGAAAGATATCTTCTTTACGGCGATGCAGCTAACGATGAATATGCAATGTTCTTCAAAGGTAACCTAAAAACTTTTGTATCCTTGACCGCCGACTTCCAGAAATATCAGTCTATAGACAACATTGAACAATTGATCAAAGAAAAAGAACAAAACATTCACGGTTATTGGGAAAACGCAGGCTATAAGATACCGAAGCATTGGACATTCTCACGTGAGGAGTGTTTAGTTGCACTGTTCATGCAAGAAGAAAAAACACAAAGAACCATTCGCAATGATTGGGAAAACGGAGCCTATGAAAATTATACCAAAGTACTTAATGAAGTTAACCAATTAGTCTTTCCAGGCGATTTACGCCCTTTGTGTAATCTATTTCAGTTCAATCTTTCGGTCAGTCGATTGACTCAAAACAGAAGTGGCCAACAACGTGGCTATAGCGAGCCCGCGGTACTTATTGTCGCACAAAACCGTCCTACTGTTATGCTTGCCTATAATGGCCATAGCCATTTTGAAATCTTGCTTACCGATTCAGAAGAAGCAACTCATCACAATGATCAATATCCTTGTTTAATTAATCCAGCGGAAGAAAGTAAAGGTGAAAGTGATTACGGCGCTAACTACAAACTTATAGAAAAACAAAAAATCAACGCAGCATTGAGACCGAAATTTTTCGACCAACTGAACAACCCTGATGCTGCAGTTGTCAAAGAGACTATCCGCGAGGATGTACGTCATCGCGTTTTGGAATTATCAGAAAAATCATTGAAACAACGACTCTAACGAAAATAATGCATTGGTTAAATAAATAAGCGTGATAATGGATATTACCAATTGTAGACTTTGTGTTGTTTTGGCCTTGCAGGTCCAAGGGTACGGAAGCCTCGACCAGGCGCCACTATGCAGAAAGCCAATGCAACACTTTGAAAATATTATTGAATTAAGGTAATATTGAAATATATACCTCAATGAGGTATACTACAAAGAGGTATATATGAGGATATATAAAACAAAGTGGTTTGAAAGTTGGGCAACAGATGAAAATGTTTCTGATCAATCTCTTTTAGATGCTATTGAGGAAATGGAAAAAGGCTTGAAAGGTGCTGTACTTGGTGGAAGTTTATATAAAAAAAGAATTGCTATCGAAGGACGCGGGAAGAGAGGTGGAAAAAGAATGATCATTGCATTTGTTGAGCGTAAGAAGGCATTCTTTGTTTACGGTTTCTCGAAAAATGAGACTGAAAATATTGACAGAAAACAAGAAAAATCTTTAAAAGAAGTTTCAAAAAGATTGCTTTCGTATACGGACAAGGAAATTCAATATGCTGTTAAAGAAGGTATTTTATTCGAGGTAAAAAAATATGAAGTCAATTAAACGCAAAAAACCAAACAAAATTATCGATGCTATGCACGAAACCATGAAAGATTTGCATAGCATAGGATTGGTAGACAAAACAACAATGTCAAATTTTGATTCGCTTTGTTTACCGAAAGCAAAATCATATAGTCCAGCGCAATTAAAAAAATTACGGAATCGTTTTCATATAAGTCAGCCTGTTTTTGCAGCGTACTTAAACACAACGCCAAAAACAATTCAACAGTGGGAGCAAGGTGATAGAAGACCTAATTCAATTGCGCTTAGATTATTAAATTTGATTGATCATGCAGGATTAAATATATTGATCGCTCAATAAAAAAGCGTGGCCGGTAATCTCAGTTACCAGAGATGCCTGCTCAAAATTAGAGCGCAAAATCGCCTTCTAGCCCACTGTAACGTGGCAACTCATTGTAGAGTTTTTAGTTTTGCGCCTAATTTCCTGCAATCTCCCGTTTATATAATGACGATAGCCACTAATTAGAAGTATCCTGCCCTTTCAAATACGTTTTAATCGTAGAAAATTCGCCTTCATTGTTTTTTTGCACTTCGTATCTATGCTCATTGTCCGAGCTAGATTGATTTTTAGCATAATGTTCAGCATCTTCCCTGTTATCGAATGGTCTATGATTTATAAAATCATCCTGTCCCATCGCAATTTTACACACACGATAATATGACATTACTCTCTCCCTGTTATGAGAACATTCATTGCTACGAGAATCAGCAATGTTATCTGTATTTTCCATCTCCCTAAATATGAAAGCAAGAGTACTTTCTATCGAAATGTTGGCGCATAACCGGGATTCATATGCAAAACTTCCAATGCTTGGAATAAAAAACGGTGGTTTTGTTCATAAACACTCCTTTTTCTTCTAGAACCATAATAACGCCTATAATCACTATTGGTGTTATTGAGTCCAAGACTACAGTAATAAACTATCAGATTTATTCACCTAGTTACATAATGGAATAAAATAATATCAAAGCTCCTTTAATCAAAGGATCCACTATAAAATATCCGCCATCTTTATCCCGGTTAAGATAATCCTGTTCCTCTAATAATTTTAATGATTTAATAACAGCAGCGCTTGTAAGATTAAATTGTCTCAATGCTTTTTTCCCGCTTAGATCTTTTGATAAACCTTGTGATATTGCCACCAATAGTTTTTTTTGCGATGTATTAAGGTTACTCAAATCTTTAGCTATTTTTGATTGTTCTTGAAGGATGTAATTTTTCCAAAGTGTTACAACATCCTTCGCCGTTGGAATCGATTCTCCGCAATTTACCCAAAGTTTATCGCATAAAACATTCATGTAATATGGATGCCGTTCAGTTAATCTAAATATCTCCGCGATCACGGAGGGATCCAAATTACTTTTCCATGTTTTTTTAGCTACTTTATTGAGATAACTAATATAATCGTCCTCCTTAATATGATCAATTGTTATTCGGTCACACAGCATGTAGAGTGGGCGAGATTTGTCGTCAAACATGTTTGACAATATATGCCTATTACTACCTGAGAAAATAAAACGAAGATTTATACTTTCCTGTGCAACATGACGAATGGCCCCCTCAATTCCACTACTGTTAGCCAGCACCCCTACTTCCTGAAATTCGTCGATAAAAAAAACAGCATTTAGTTTTTTCTTACGTAAGATATTTTCAAGCATTTGTAATGATTCCATAATGACAATAGCCGGATCAATATTTTTTTCTGGGATAAGCTCGATATTTACGCCATCAGTGCCTACAATCCATTTAGATTTTAAATTTTTTATGTAATTTTTAATAAAACCAACCGCCTCTTCTGGCATAGTAGTTATATTGGAAATTAGATTTTTTACACCCTTAAGTATCTGTTCTTCGACAGTTTTAACATTAATAGCAACAAAGAGATCAACTCGTTCATAATGTAATTTAGACATGTCCAAACTAAAAAGTACCAAGCTGGATTTCCCATATCGACGAGGTGAGATAACAATAGTGTGCTTTCCTCTCTCAATATTATTAATTAATTGATTTCTTTCTATAACCCTATTACAG
>Ga0207028_1194_pt1 | contig 11588 bp, 12 predicted proteins | sample Alteio_BWMinCont_41_FD_153287 | JGI IMG/M metagenome (GOLD analysis project Ga0207028, IMG submission 153287) | Enriched cells from forest soil in Barre Woods Harvard Forest LTER site, Petersham, Massachusetts, United States -... | ecosystem: Environmental > Terrestrial > Soil > Temperate forest >... | reverse complement strand
TGTTAGATGGAAAAAAAGTCGACCTAGGAAGTTTACGTACTCAACTATTAAATATCTATAATGGTGAAACGACTTATGGTGATTACTATGGAAGCCAATTTTATGATGCTATATTTTCACTTTTGTTATTACTGGCAAAGTATAATCCTATCGAGAAAAGATGTCCTATAATGCTTAGTGAGGTCAGTTCAGATGATAGGCTGCTTACTATAAATGGCAGACATTATGATCGTTCAAGTTTAGAGAAAAACCTGGGATACTCAAATATAAATCCTGTTACTCATAAACCCTTCTCTAAAAGAGAATTAGATTATCTAGATGCTCATATTAAGGATCAAAATAATCCGGAAATACCACCTGTTGAGAATGATCAACAATTTAAGGATCAAAATAATCCGGAAATACCACCTGTTGAGAATGATCAACAATTTGCGCGACCATCTTTTGGGAAACGATTTTTAAATAAGTACCGTGAGTACAAGCAAAGACATCCGTGGTCAATGACCGATGTAAGACACTCTAGATTCGTTGGAATTATCCTTGGTGTATGCATATGGTTCGCACTGGTGTTAGGAACAGTGTCGATAATAATGGCAACAGGATGGGCACTGGCGATTACGCTGGGTTCTGCGGTCGTGTTTATTTCTATAGGCGCGGCCTTAGGAGTCTTAGGGGGATGGTTAGCTCATAGTACACGCGCAGCGTATCATGCTTTTACCAATGCAAATCAACTACCTATAACACCTGAGTTATACACAGGTGGAGAGAAACCTTCTATTGAACCTGAAAAAAGTAACCTTTTATTTTTATTAGATATAATAAAAACACCAGCAGATCAACCTTCTCCAGCAGCTATCATAGAGCCAGTGGAGCAAGAAGTTAAAGAAGATAAAAATGAATGTGCATTGAGTTCTACAGGACAAGTTCATAATAGTCTTCCCCAGTTTTCAGCGCTTACCCAACCTCTATTATCTGAGAACCGTGCCACTACAACAAGACAGCTATTACCACGAATACAGGTTGACTTTCTTAATAGAGTTGAATCTCAACCTAGGGCTGATGCAGCTGCTGCTAAAGAAGCTAAAGTTCAAATGAAGCAAATGTGCATTTAACTTTCCTAATCCACTCCGCAGCCTCGCTCAACGAAGCTGCGGTAAAATCAGGCGCGTATTTTGGCTTTTTTTCATTATAATCGTTGCGTAACCAAATGGTTTTGATCCTGGCATCATGTCTTGCTCACATTATTTTCCATATATTTCAGTCACATACATGAAAAACAAAGCCCTATTTTTGTTAATTAAAGTACGTATAAAGTGTGTACTTTTTAAAGAGTTTGAGCTATACTATTCATATGAATAGAGGTAACTCAATGTGACAGCTAAAGATGCAAGAGTCGATATCAAAACAACCAAAGCCGCTAAAGCAACCTTAGAGCAAGCTGCATTTGCTCTAGGCACAACGCTTTCCGCGTTTATGCTTGACTGTGCTATGTCTAAGGCAAGGAAAATACTTGCGACAACTGATTTAATTCGTTTAACTCGTAAAGAGAGTGAACGCTTTATTACAACCTTGCAAAATCCTCCTCCTAAAGCTAATGAAAAGCTGAAGCAGTTATTTAAAAAACATAGTATCACATAGTGAAAAAGTATAATGGATTTAATCATAGAGCAACTAAACCCAGCTTTACATGATCGTAAGGCTTTTAATTGTGGGATAGAGGAGCTTAATATTTTTTTAAAACAACATGCCAATCAAAATCAAACTAAAAATCTATCCAGAACATATGTAGCGGTTGTTGCTGTTTCAACTGATGACCCTAAAAAAATTTACGGTTATTACACACTTTCGGCAGGACATATTCAATGTCACGAACTTCTTCCGATTATTAAATCCAACCTACCTAAATATCCTATACCCGTAGGTCGAATTGGAAGGCTTGCTGTTGATAAAGCATATCAAGGCCAAGGCATTGGAGGGTTTCTACTGCATGATGCTCTACGCAATATATTAAATATTGCTGATAAAATGGGGGTATTTGCTGTTGTGGTAGATGCAAAAAATAAAGATGCAAAATTGTTCTATAAAAAATATGGTTTCACTGAACTACAAGAATCTGCGCTTACACTTTTTCTTACTATTGATACTATTAAGACTGCTTCAAAATGGTAGTTTCACTTTCCTAATCCACCCCGCAGCCTCGCTCAACGAAGCTGCGGTAAAATCAGGCGCGTATTTTGGCTTTTTTTCATTATAATCATTGTATAACCAAATGGTTTTGACCCCAGCGTCATGTCCTGCTTCGATGTCTCTCCATCTATCCCCAATCATAAAGCTTTCAGATAAATTAATTTGATAATCCAATGCGGCTTGGGTGATAAGACCAGGTTTGGGTTTTCTGCATGGACATTTATCAGCATCATCATGATAACAAACACGTACATCATCAAGATCTAGTGTGGTTTTAAGTGTGTTATTGATAAGTTCAACTTGTTCAAGAGAGGTTTTTTTTCTTGTCACATCAGGTTGATTGGTCACCACGATTAATAAAAATCCGGCTAATTTTAACGTATCTAAAGCTGATTTTGCATCATCCGGGATGGATAATTCTTCAAGTGATGACGGTGGATAAGGTTTTCCATGACGTATCACAGCATGGTTTAATACGCCATCACGATCTAAAAATACAGCTTTGTGCTTCATTATCGAACCGACTCCCATTTAGTTTGGCAAGCTTTTAGCATAGGGTGTGATACGATGAGATGCCAAATGACAGCCTGGAATGCTTCTGCATGAGGTGTGGTATGGGTAGGATTAGGTGTTGGAATGATAACACATGCATCGGCTACTGTTGCAGTGTAACCGCCGTCTCTACCGACTATCCCCATAATTTTAGAACCGATTTGCTTAGCATATTGTAACGCTGATACAAGGTTTGGGCTGACATTGTTCTCCATGTTGCCGCCACCTACAGAAAAAATAAATAAAGCATCATCTTTTTTAAGACGGCTCACTTCCAACCATTTAGAAAATACCGTTGCCCAGCCTTCGTCATTCGTTCTCGCGGTGAGTTCTGATACATTATCCGTGGGTGTATAAGCTTCGATACCCGCAATTTTCCGAAAATCATTCACGGCGTGTGATGCATTTGCAGCACTGCCGCCTACGCCTAAAATAAATAAACGTCCTTCATGTTGGCGTAATGTTGCTAATAAATGAATAATGGATTCAATTTGTTGATTATCAACGTTGGCAATGATTTCTTGCGCTTCTGATAAAAATTGCTTAATGAATTGCATAGTGGTTCCTCTAGGTGCTTAAATAACGTTCTAATTCTTTAATACCCGCAAATGAGCCTGTTTCGTAGAATCGTTCAGTCACTTCATAAGTGGCTAATTCATCAATAGTGATGAGTTTTTTATATAAATCAGCTAAATCATAACATGCATTTTTAGGTATATGGTCAAAAGCAGCTTTCTTAAATATGCCAAGACCATAATCGATGTGATGCATATTAGGATTTCTATTGACTTTATCATAAGCAAGAATTTTGCCTTGATGATATAGAACATTACTAGTGTCCCATTTACCTTGGTTTTGAAAAATACTCATAAGAGCGAGTTTGTCAGAATGATCGAAATGATTTTGTAGGGTTAAATAATCACATGGTAGATAGGAGTCACCATATAAAACAAAAAAAGCATCGCTTAAATGCGGCAGAGCTTGTTTGATGGCGCCGGCTGTCCCTAATAAGGTTGGTCCATCATTAACATAGGTGACATCTAAGTCAAACGCTTTACCGTCACCTACAAAATCTATGATTTGTTCACTTAAATAGCCAGTACAGATGACTACGTTTTTAATATGATTTTTACGTAACAAACGTAGTTGATGAGCAATAAAAGGTTCTTGATTAATAGGAATGAGAGACTTTGGCAAGGTTACCGTCACGGGATGCAGACGTGTAGCTAGACCACCTGCAAGAATAACCACTGGAAATAATTTTTCTAGCATAGGACATGTCCTGATTTTATGGCGCTTAGATGAAAATCGACCATGGATGATATCAATTGATGAAATGTGACATGAGGTGTCCAGGATAATACGTTTTTTATTTTGCTAATATCCGCTATCGCTGTAATTTCTTGAGCGCGAATAAACCGTTGATCGATTTCAATGTATTTTTTCCAATCTAATCCTACATGAGTAAATGCTGCTTCACATAAGTCACGAATACTGTGATTGATGCCTGTCGCAATGATAAAGTCATCAGGTATGTTGTGTTGCAGCATGAGCCACATCGCTTTCACAAAATCGGCCGCATGTCCCCAGTCTCGAATCGCATCTAAATTACCAAGTAAAAGTTTGCCATGATTGACGATAGGTTCACCTTGCTCATTGAGTAAGCAAGATTGCTTTATGCCATGCTTGAGACATGCTGCAGCATAAGCGACTTTTTGAGTAATAAAATGCATGCCGCGTTTTGGACTTTCATGATTGTATAAAATACCGCAACTTATAAACCTATGGTAATTGTTACGATAAGATTTAGCGATGTTGTGGGCATAAAGTTTGGAAATGGCATAAGGATTATTAGGATTGAAAGGGGAGGCTTCATTTTGAAGACTTTGATTGGCATCACCAAACATTTGCATCGATGAAGCTTGAAATATTTTACAGTCAGGATTTACTTTAAAAGCCATATCAAACAATCGATGGGCACCCATCGCATTCACTTCAGCCGTATCTAAAGATTGATGCCAGGATTTGTGAGCATGAGATTGTGATGCTAAATTATATATTTCATCCGGTTTTGCGTAGTCAATAGCGGCTTGAATGGATGCCGCGTCAGTCAAATCACCTATGAGATACTCTATTTTGTCAGATACTAAGGCAGTGTTTCTCGTGATACCAAAGACGTGATAATTTTTTGAAAGCAGTAATTCAGCAAGATAATAACCATCTTGCCCATTTATTCCTGTGATGAAAGCTTTTTTAGTCATTAGAGTTAACCATTCATTTTTTCATATACGAATTGAGTGAATTTTTTATGAAACATATCCGGCGAAAATTGAGCTGCATTCATTAAACAATTTTCCAGTGTTAATTGATCTTTAACTTGTTCAAATAATTGAATGGCTTCGCAGAGTGACGATATAGTTTGTTCCTTAAAAAAAACACCCGTAGGATGAGTTTCTGGAATTCCTCTGACAGTTTCTAAAGCTCCGCCTTTACCAAAAGCAATCACAGGTGTGCCGCATGCTTGCGCTTCAATGGGCAATAAGCCATAGTCTTCTTCAGCAGCGAAAATAAACGCTTTAGCGCGTTGTAGTTGATGTATTAATGTATGATTAGGTTGGAACCCTAATATTTCAACATTGTTGGACGCTTTTGCTTTGACTTTGGCAAAATCAGGTCCATCGCCAATGACAACTAATTTCTTATCGGGCATGGTAGAGAAACTTTCAACAATCAAATCCATTTTTTTATATGGAACCATACGTGATGCAGTGATGTAAAAATCTTCTTTCTCTTTCCAGGGTGTAAATGCTGATGTATCAATCGGCGGGTAAATGACAGTTGATTCACGGCGGTAGGTTTTCCATATGCGGCGTGAAATATATTCTGAAATAGCCACAAAATGATCTACACCATGAGAAGTGCGTTGGTCCCATATTCGCATTTTATGTAAAAAATATTTGGCAATATAACCTTTTATTCCTTGGTCTAAACCCGTTTCTTTTAAATATTGATGCTGCAAATCCCAGGCGTAACGCATGGGTGATAAGGCGCAGCAAATATGTATTTGATCGGGCCCTGTTAATACACCTTTTGCAACGGCATGTGAATTGGAAATAATTAAATCATAAGAAGATACATCCAGTTGTTCAATGGCCATGGGCATAAATGGTAAATAGCTTCGATAACGTTTTTTTGCAAAAGGCAAATGTTGTATAAAGCTTGTTTTTGCATGCTTATTGCCTATAAGTTTGCGATCATTTTCACTTAGAAAATCAACCACGGCAAATAAATCTGCATGGGGAAAACATTTAATGATTTCAGCTAAAAATTTTTCAGCCCCTGCAAAAGTGACTAGCCAATCACAAACGATAGCGATTTTCATGATTATCCTTTTTGTTGATGATATTGCAATAAAGCATCTTTGGTATTCCCAAAATATTTAATTTGACCACCTTCTAATAGTATGGCTTTGTTGCAAAAATCTTCAATAAGTTTGTCAGAATGATTTGCCATGACAACAATGCTGGATTCTTTAAGTAAAGAAACCATTTTATCTTGTGCTTGTTGAATAAAACTCGCGTCTCCTGCACCAAAAATTTCATCAATCAAAAGAATTTCTGGTTTGATATTCACTGAAATCGCGAAAGCTAAACGTAATAACATGCCTTTTGAGTAGGTGCGTGTTGGCATATGCAGATAATCGCCAAGTCCAGTGAATGCCATGATTTCGTCAATTTGTTGATGAATTTCATCACGCGAAAGACCTAATAAAGTGCCGCGCAAATAAATATTTTCATAGCCCGTATGTTCTGATTCTATACCTATCATTAAATTAAGCAGAGAGTTAATTTTGCCTTCGGTAGAGATATGACCTGCAGTGGGCTCATAAATACCCGCAAGTAATTTTAGTAAGGTGCTTTTACCGGCACCGTTATGACCGATTAATCCTACTCTATCACCATGTTGAATGGAGAATGTGAGATGATTAAGTGCTTTAATCATGACCTGATGCGCATCGTTTTTGACAACGGAACCGCCTGTTGCGAGGCGAATAAAGTTTTTCTTGAATGAGCGCGCGCTCAGATTGTAAATGGGAAATTCTACTGAAACGTTATGCAGTTCTATTCTTGCCATAATTATAACCAATATATGATGCGCGAACGATAGCGCGTGAATATAATAAAAGAAAATATTATTGTTAATACGGTAATTCCAAGACTTGTAGCAATGATACTGAATGCGGGTAAATTGCCCAGTAAAGGAGCTCGAATCATTTCAACAAACGGATATATAGGGTTTCCCCATACGAAAAAAAGTTTGTTTGCGGGTAACACACTAGGGTTCCACATGACCGGTGTAATAAAAAATACAACCTGTATTAAGTTTTTAATGAGTTGCGAAATATCACGATAGCGAGCTGCAATCATAGCGAGCAAAAGCCCAAAAAATACAGCATTAATATAGATCAGGAACAAACAAGGTAATAAAAAGAGAGTATGTACATTAAGATGAGCACTTTCGTGAAACAAGACATAAATGGGTAACATGACAATCATATTATGAAAGAAAATTAGCATGTTTCTCACCGCAATACGTTGTATGTGTAAGGTGTAAGGCAGCTTGATTTCTTTGAGTAAGCTTTCATAACTGATAAAAGTATCGGTTAAATCATTTAAACTCATGGATATAAGTGACCAGGCTAGCATGCCGGCAACAAGATAGGGAAAATAGTCTTTAAGTTCAATGTGAAATAAATGACCATATAAAAACCCCATGGAATAGACAGTGATGGCCATGCTTAGTGTGAGCCAAAAAGGTCCTAAAATAGATCGTCGATAGCGTAATCGTATGTCCTGGTAGGCTAATAAAAACCAAATTCGCCATTTTATCAGCCCATCTTTAAAATCATAGAACGCAAGGGTTTTGTTGCTTTTTTTAGGCGAAGAAATGGATTTCTCTTGTGGTATCTCTAAAATGGATTCTGTTTGCATAAGTGTATGGTATTCTTTGTGTATGTAAAATTTTCGAATAGTATCATCTTATCGTTGTTATTGCGAGAGACGTTAGCAATGACAAATGAATGTTGTTAGAATACTTCAAGTTTTTGGATCATAAGTTACGGGATGTTATGTTACCTCACGGTTTATTAAAAGAGTTTTCCAAAGTATTCTCCATCCTGGTGCGTGGATTGGATATTATCGCAGTCATGGTAGCGGGTTTAGCAGCTTATTATTATAGATTCAGTCATTTTGATATCACAGAACAATACATGAGTGCCTTATGTATTGGAGCAATTTTAACCACAGTGGTGTTTTCATTTTTTCATATTTATGAATCAGTACGTGGTCAGGCCATTTGGCAATATATTAGTCGACTTCTCCAAGCCATTTTGGTTGTATTATTATTACTTGCGGGATTAGCATTTTTGACCAAAACAGGTGTGAGTTTTTCTCGCACCTGGTTTTTGTTGTGGTCTATCTTTTCTGTGATTCTCTTAGTATTGTTTCGAGGTTCTTTACTTTTTGTCTTGCGGTTAATGCGTGCTCATGGAATGAATGAGCGTAGAGTGATCATCATTGGTGCTGGAAAATTGAGTGCTAAGCTCGCTGAAACCGTGCATCAAGCTTTGTGGACAGGATTTCGTGTTGAAAAAATATTTGAAGTTCAGTCTAGACCTGAGGACCTCGGGCTATATTTAGAACAGTCCAAGCTAGCTATTGATGAGATTTGGCTCGCTTTACCGTTAGGCGCTGAAGATTGTGTTAAGGATTTGCTTTATCAATTACGTCATCATACGATCGCCATACGTTTTGTATTAGATGTTTTTGGGCTCGATTTGCATAATCATTCGTTTACTGATCTAGCGGGTTTTCCAGCAGTCAATCTCAGTGCCTCACCCATGATTGGCATGAATAAAATTATTAAAGCCTTAGAGGATAAGTTGCTTGCCAGCTTGATTATTTTGATAGTGAGTCCCTTATTATTAATCATAGCGATTGCAGTAAAACTTACATCTAAAGGTCCAGTATTATTTAAGCAAAAAAGACATGGTTGGGATGGTAGGGTGATTAATGTTTATAAATTTCGTACCATGTATGAACATGAGGATAAGCCCGGAGTTGTCACCCAAGCTTCTGAAAATGACGCACGTATTACACCGTTAGGACGTTTTTTGCGTAAGACCAGTCTCGATGAGCTGCCCCAATTTTATAATGTCTTACAGGGTAAAATGTCTATTGTAGGCCCAAGACCACATGCGGTCGAACATAATGAATTTTATAAAGACTCTATCAAAGCCTATATGCAAAGACATAAAGTTAAGCCTGGGATTACAGGCTGGGCCCAGGTCAATGGATGGCGTGGTAAAACTGAAATTATCACGAAAATGGAAAAGCGTGTGGAATATGATTTGTATTATATAGAAAATTGGTCGTTGTTTCTTGATCTAAAAATAATCTTTTTGACGATCATTCATGGGTTTGTGAATAAAAATGCTTATTAATGACTTTATCCCAAAAAACTTCTTTAAATCGATCTATTGAAAAATCATGAATACTTTTTTGATATCCCTTGTTAGCCTGTATTGCTCTCTCATCTGCGGACATATGATAAAACTTCAGCATAGCGTTTGCTAATTCGCGAGGATTTTGTTTTTCAACTAACATGCCAACATCGCAAAGCACTTCAGGAATACCATCTGTTTTTGTAGCTATAATAGGACATTTGGCGATCATGGCTTCTAATAATACACGTCCAAATGCTTCCTTGATTGAACTTAACACAAAAACATCTAAGGCTTTGAGCAGGGTAAATGCTTTAGGCAGAAATCCTGTAATCATGATGTCATTAAGCAATCCTAATTGTGTAATTTGATTTTCTAATACAGGTTTAAGTTCTCCATCACCCATGATTACCAGTTTTGCATTTGGGCATTGAGATTTTATGATAGCAAATGCTTCGATTAATGTTTTATGGTCTTTCGCAACTACCAAACGGCTTAGTATGCCAAACACAAAATCATGATGGGATAGCTTAAATTGTTCTCTCGCATCCATTCGGTTCAATAACTGAGTTTCCGTTGCTGTGACATCTATCACATTATATAGTGTCATGATTCGATCCTGATAAGAACGAGTCAGGCTTTTTTTCAAATCATCACGAACAGCGTTTGAAACACCCGCTAGAATAATATTTTTCTGTGCTAATAACTTAAAAGTCAGTTTTCTTGTGAAATGGCTAAACGTGTTCATTTCGTGCATAACACAACATAAGTGAGGAATTCGACAAAACCTTGCCACCCAAAGCATAATATAAGTGGGTTTATAACGATGACAGATGACAATATGAAATTTATGCCTTCGATGGAAGGCTAACATTTTTTTTATAGTGTGTAGCTTGAGTCCACGTTTTTCTTGGAGCGGGGTATTTAAAAATAAAATATTTTCAGCAAGATGTTTCTTTCGTATTGCCTCATTAGGTTCGCCATCCAGGTAAGCGACTGTGACATTGTATTTGTTTTGATCAAATAATCGACTATATTGGTTGCTTGCTTCGATAAATCCATCTTTGAATCCATGGTTAAATATCAAAACATTTTTGCGCATTTTTGAAACATCCGATATAAACATGTAAAAAAGTATATTATGATCTACAGGGGATTGAAAGTATAGGTTTTGCATTTTGTCTATTGAATAATTTATGGTAATATCTGCCAAATTTTCGGGCACGTCTCAAAGGAGATATAAAAATATGAAAGTGACGAAAGCCATATTTCCAGTGGCGGGACTAGGAACGCGATTTTTACCAGCAACTAAAGCAAATCCAAAAGAGATGATGCCAATTGTTGATAAACCACTTATCCAGTATGCTGTTGAAGACGCTATTGCTGCAGGTATCACAGAATTGATTTTTGTAACGAGCAGTAGTAAACGCGCTATTGAAGATCATTTCGATTCCAACTTTGAATTAGAGCTTAATTTGCTTGAGCGTGGAAAACAGGATTTATTAACATTAGTGCAAGATATTTTGCCGGAAGGTGTCTCATGCGCTTACGTGCGGCAAAAATCACCTAGAGGATTAGGGCATGCTGTGTTGTGCGCAAAACAACTTATTTCGAATGAGCCCTTTGCCGTGCTGTTGGCAGATGATTTGATAGATGGAGGTGAAAAAACATGTCTACAACAAATGATGACTGTTTTTAACCAAACACAGGCAAGCGTGATTGCTGTTGAAAGCATTGCACCTCATGAGACAAAAAAATATGGTGTTGTGGATGTCAATACAAAAAATACAAATGTTTGTACGGTCCGTGGAATTGTTGAAAAACCAAGTCCACTTGAAGCTCCATCCGATTTGGGTGTGGTAGGCCGTTATATTTTAACGCCTTCCATTTTTACCTTTTTAGAAAATACAGCAGCAGGTTCAGGCGGTGAAATTCAATTAACGGATGCGATTGCCAAGCTTCTTGAGATTGAAACAGTACTTGCTTTTCAATTTCAAGGGAAACGGTTTGATTGTGGTAGTAAGTTAGGTTATTTGCAGGCAACGATAGCTTATGCATTAAAACATCCAGAATTAGCCGATGATTTTCAAGTCATACTTAGGGAATTTATAGAATGTACAGCTTAAATTTGCGATATGCTCCGATTTATTTTTGTGTGGCAATAAGCAGTATTGTTTTTTCATTGTGGAGTAGTGTTAATGGTTCTGTCATTAATACTGACGGAATATGTTATTTGCAAAGTGCTGAAACCTTGTCGGAAGGTCTCAATGCTGCGATGCATGCATGTGTTCAAGCAAGATGGCCATTTTATTCTATTTTAATCGCGGGTTTAGTTCATATTTCTCAT
>Ga0207028_1173_pt1 | contig 11625 bp, 6 predicted proteins | sample Alteio_BWMinCont_41_FD_153287 | JGI IMG/M metagenome (GOLD analysis project Ga0207028, IMG submission 153287) | Enriched cells from forest soil in Barre Woods Harvard Forest LTER site, Petersham, Massachusetts, United States -... | ecosystem: Environmental > Terrestrial > Soil > Temperate forest >... | reverse complement strand
GTGTCCTGTCAAGCAGCCCGCGTTAGAAGAGGAACCAACGGTAGCGTTCGGGAATTCGGCGAGAGTGGCTGCAGGAATCGCGGAAGTGCCGCCTTTCCCACCGCATTGAACGATGCCATCGAAGGGATTGCCGGCCCCAGCGATCAGGACTCCGCTATTGGGGTCAACCGCGGGGGCGTTGGTTGCCACGTAAGCGGCGGGATCAAAGCTAAAGGCTTGCTTGTAGCGCTCGCGGTATGTGCCAAATAGGCTTACACGCAATCCAAGATTCAAGGTGAGGCGTTTCGTTATGCGCCAGTCGTCCTGGAAGTAGGGTTCGACGATTTTGTAGCGATTGTAGTACTGCGTCGATGCACTTGTTTGTTGGTATTTTGAGATATTTCCCAGAAGCAGGTCAGCGAAAGCGTTGCCGGTGCTGATGGACGCGGTGGATTGGTAAGTCAGGATGCCTTGAATGTAGGGGGAGTTACCTTCGTTCTTTTGGGCAAAGGCAAAATAAGCGCCAAACTGGAAAGTATGCTTGCCCAGAATCTTGGTTATATTGTCCCGGTAAGTGTAGGTAGGATTGGAATTTTTCCAGGGGAAATAGCCCGTATCAGAGGTAAAACCGCCGCCATAAGCATTGTTGGTTCCAAGTGAAATGGCAGGAAGCTTCCCACCGAACCCATTGTTGAAAAGTGAGCCCATAGCAAAGCCGGATGGGAGTCCCACCGGCCCAACGGCTGTCAGGAAAATATGGTCGGCGGTGTAGCTGGCCACGAACTCGTTGAGAAGCGTCGGGGTAATATTCGCGTTCATGCGCGCTAAAAAGGCGGTTCCAGGACCCACAAAGTCGGTCGTGACGTTCTGGAAACTGCTTCCATTGCCCCAAAGCGGATTCGGTGTCACCGTCTGCCAGGAATCATGAATGTAACGGAAGGTCAAACTGTATTTATCCGAGAGGTTATGATCCACACGGATGAGTTGTTCCCGCCAGGTGGTGGGGCTTGAAATGGTTTCATTAACCGCCGGGAAGCCATTGGCCGAAGTATTCTGACCCGGTATGATTGCGAGGAGCGCCTGACCAACGCCAGCCGGCGTGCCAATACTGTTGTTCGAAAAAGTTGTGAAAGTATTCTGTGTTGCTCCCGGTCCGGTGGAAGGACAGTCAGGAAATACTGTAGTGCCCGTTGGCGCTACTTTCGGGTCGCGATAGAAGCTGGTGGTCATCTGCCCGGTCGGGATGGCTGGGCACAGATCCGTGAAATTGCCGCCGCGCTCAGCATCCGAGGGCACGTTTTGAAGGATCGTACTCGAAACCTTTTCCTTGCGCCATTCCTGGGAAAAGAAGAAGAACGTCTTTTTCTTGTCGTTATTGTAAAAATGGGGGATGTAAACCGGCCCGCCGATGGTGTACCCGTAATCGTTCTTCTTATAGGGTGCCTTCTTGCAAGTTGTGCATTCACCTTCAGCCCAGGATTTCGCCTTGAAGAATTCATTCCGGTTGTATTCGAAAGCGCTACCGTGGAAGGAACGGCCGCCCGATTTCGTTTCGACTTCTACCGTGCCGGAACCGTTGCGGCCGTACTGCGCGCCGTAGCTGGAGGTGAGAACTTTGAATTCCGCGATGGCTTCTGGATTGGGGTATACGTTCAGCGTGGCATTGGAGCCGTTGTCCATGTTGTCGCCACCGTCGAGTTCCCAATTGTTGTACTCGCTGCGACCGCCATTAATACTGAAAGAGACGTTGCCGTAAATACCTACCACACCGTCATCCGTGCCCGTGTTCGCGAATTGCTGGCTGACCACGCCAGGGCTAAGGTTGACGAGTTGCGTGAAGTTGCGACCGTTAAGCTCGAGTTCGGCAATCTGCGTGCCCGTGATAGTCGAGCTAATCTCCGAGGATTCCGTTGACACCTGAGCGATGCTATCGCCGGTGACAACGACTTCCGAACTGACCGTTCCGACGGATAACTGGATATCGATGCGGCGTTTCTCAGCCACGTCCAGCACCACTTTCTGAGCCGTGAATTTCTGGAATCCGGTCGCGGTCACTGCAACATCGTAGGTGCCGCCCGGCAATCCCGCGACGGTGTACGCGCCGTCTCCATTCGTGGTTGTTATATGTGTCGCGCTGCCGTTCGTGCTGGAAACCACCACAGCCGCGCCCGCCACCGCCGCTCCGGACTTGTCCGTCACGGTCCCGCTGAGGTATCCCGTATCTTGCGCTTTCGCCACCATCGCCATGCACAGCATCGCCAGCGTCGCGCCGAGCAGCACTCGCGCCGCTCCCGCCAGATTCTTCACAATGTGGGTACGATAAAACGAATTCCGCTGTTCTTTCACTTTGTGACCTCCCGATCTTCTTGATATGGAATCCAGCCGAGTGAGGGCACTAGCACACCTGCAGCAGCGGGCACCCCTATGAAAATCGCTCGCAAAAGGCGTCTCATCGCACACCGCCCCCACCACTCGACGATTAGAAACGCACCCAATCTCACTTATTAAATCGGATTAATAAAGCATTGCCGTGTTTGTGTCAAGCTGAAAATCGCGTTTCACTCTTCTTGATACCCCAGGGGTCCCGTCCGGTCTCCTTCCGCCGCTGCCCGCCGCTCTGCGCTTGAATTACTTCGTCCCCTGCTGGACACTACGAGACGATGTCTTCTCCCATCCGTACGCGTCTCACGAATCTGCTCTCAATCGGTTTAATGGCTGCTTTCTGCATCTTCCTTGTTCCGCCGCGTTCGAACGGCTCCTCCCATCCCCCGTCGCAACAATCCGCTCCAGACGCCACAAGTCGCGCGAGCCACACCTCTGCCATCGACCCACAAGCCGCGTTCGAACAAGGCCAAACCGCCCTCCAATCCGGTGATTTGGCCGCAGCCGAAGCAGCTTTCCGGCGCGTTCTCTCCGCGGACCCACAATCAGGCGCCGCTTACGCCAACCTCGGCGTCATCGCCATGCGCCGCAAACAGTGGGATCACGCGCTCACGCTCCTGCAAAAAGCCGAAAAGTTCGAACCCAAAATGTCCGGCATTCGCCTCAACATCGGCCTCGTAAAATATCGCCGCGGCGACTACGCCGGCGCCGTCGCACCTCTCGCCTCCGTCGTCCGCGACCAACCCGATTCCCAACAACCCCGCTATCTCCTCGGCTTGTGCCATGTCTTCACCGAGCATTACAACGACGCTGTCGCCGTGCTCGAGCCACTCTGGCCCAAAATGTCCAACGATTTCACCTACCTCTACGTCCTCGACATCGCCGCGCACAACGCCGGAAAAAACGACCTCGACGAAAAAGCGTTAAGCCGTCTGGTTGAAGTCGGCGGCCAAACTCCCGAATTTCACCTCATCCTCGGCAAAGCCTACCTCAACCGCGAAGAAATGGACAAAGCCATCTCCGAGCTGGAACTCGCCGCCTCCGCGAATTCCACATTGCCGTTCGTACATTTTAGTCTTGGACTCGCCTACAACAGGAAGCAGGATAACGACCGCGCCGAAGCCGAATTCCGAAAAGACATCGCGATCGAACCAGACCTGCCGGACAACTACGAACAACTTGGTCTGCTCTACCTACAAATACAAAAAGACGACGAAGCCGAACATTCCTTTCGCGAAGCCCTGCGCTACAATCCCCGCCAACCCGCTTCGCTCCTGGCGTTGGGCCGCCTCTATCAACGCCAAGGAAAAAACCGCGAAGCCCTCACCGCCCTCGACGCCGCCGAAAAGCTCGTCCCCGACAATCAAAACGTCCATTTCGTTCGCGGCCAAGTCCTTCTCCGCCTCGGCCGCCGCGAGGAAGCCCAAACCGAACTCGCCACGTCCAGAAAGCTGGTCGATGCCAGCCTAAACAAACAAAGGGAAAAGTACGGTGATGCGCCCGTGCCTAATCCCGAGTTGAAGCAGCCGCAGCCCTAAATGCTTGGCGCCTGCCACGGACCGCGCCCGCGCTCAATCGTCTCTGCCACCGCCAGCACCAATTCATCTTCATAAGGTCGGCCGATGACTTGGACGCCGATCGGTAATCCTTCGCGCGACATTCCAACCGGTACCGCGACGCCGGGGAATCCTGCCAGATTTAGCCACTGCGAATGCCGCATGGTGTCTCGATAGTTTTCTTTCGCGCCGCTTCGCCAGTTCCCCTCCCCATGCCCAAACGCCGGCCCAGCCGACACCGGCGACAACAAAACCTTTACCTCCACCATTTGCCGTAGAATTTCCTCGCGCAAACGATCGCGCTCTCCGCAAGCCTTCAGGAAGCCGTCGTAAGTCAATTCCATCTCGGCCGTAGCCAACCGAACATACTCACGCAGCATTGGACTCATCATCTCGTCTTGGCCGACGGCGCCTTCCCTAATAATGTTCGCGATCACCGGTCCAAAAAAATACCACCACAATTCAATCGTTCGATCGAGTCCGTTCAATCGCTTCGTCTCCACGGCGAATCCCTGTTCGCTCAACAACCTAGCTGCACGCTCAACCGCCGCTGTAGTTTCCGGCGTGGCCTTCCCCAACGCATCATCCTCCAAAATCCCAATCCGCAATTTCCCGACATCTTCCTTTTTCACCGCCCGCACCGACACGGGCGCCGAAAGCGCGTCACCCTCATCTGGCCCTGCCGTCACTTCAAACAGAGCGCGCAAGTCCGCAACCGTCCGCGCCATCGGTCCAACGACTCCGATCCATGCGAACGCTCCTCCGCCACCCGGGAAATGCCCTGTCGCCGGAATCCGTCCCGGCGTTGGCTTCAACCCGCAAATCCCGCAAAAATGCGCTGGCACGCGTATCGATCCGCCGCCATCGCTTCCTACTCCGCCTGCCGAACAACCCGCCGCGATGGCCGCGGCCTCTCCGCCGCTAGAGCCGCCTGCCGACCGTTCGAGATTCCAAGGATTGTTGGTTCTTCCGCTCAAAGAATTGTCGGTCTCATACGCCATCAAGTATTCCGGCGTATTTGTATTTCCCAGAACAATCGCTCCCGCAGCGCGCAGCCTGGTCACAAGAGGTGCATCCCCCTGAGGCACGTAGTCTTTCCGCAACAAAGAACCCGCCGGCGTCGGCCACCCCGCCGCGTCGACGCAACTCTTGATCGTCAACGGCACACCGTGCAGCGGCCCCACTCGTTCGCCGCGCATCAACGCGGCCTCCGCCGCCCGCGCTTGCCGGCGTGCTCCCTCTGCATCGAGGTGTACGAACGCATTCAGTTTCGGCTGGAGTGCCGCAGCTCGTTTAAGGTGCGCGTCAACAACCTGAACTGGCGAAAATTTCTTCTCGCGGATTCCCGCAGCGATCTCTGCGATCGTCCCAAACATAATTCTGTCCATAGTCAGGCATCCGCAGCGTATGTGCTCGTCCAGTTCGGGTCAAGCGCATGGGAAGTTCAAAAACCCAAAATGTCGAGATTGTTGGGAAACCGTAAAAGCGCTATTCGTACCGCAGCGCGACAAGTGGATCGACGCGAGCCGCCTGCCGTGACGGTATCCAGCAGGCCAAAAACGCAACACCCGCAAGAAACACTGGCACAACCGTAAAAGTCAACAAATCATGCGGACGAACTCCATACAAAATGCTTGTGAAGAGGTTCGTCACCGCAAACGCCGCGCCCCATCCAAGCACCACGGCGATCAACGTCAGCACCATTCCCTGCCACACGATCAGCCGCTTCACTCCGGCCGGCTGCGCTCCCAGCGCCATCCGAATGCCAATCTCCCGCGTACGCCGGCTAACCGAATAACTCATCACGCCATACAATCCAACCGCCGCCAGCAATAATCCCACGACTCCGAACACTCCGAACAGAGTCCCAGCCAACCGCGGCAAAAAGAGCGCGCCGCGTAAATGTTCCTCCATGGTTTCGATGTTGAAGACCGCCAGCGCCGGCTCCAACGCGCGAATCTCGCCGCGCACCGCGCTCGCCAATCCCGCCGTATCACCTGCCGACCGAACCACCACCGTGTATCCCAGGAACGACGGATCGCTGCCAACACTCTGCGCAAGCGATCGGTAAAGCACCGGCCTCTGCTGCTCGCCCAGCGTCCGTGACTTGGCGTTCCTCACAATGCCGATAATTTGATAGCTCACGCCGCCGCCCGAAACGCGCTGCCCGATCGGATTCTCATTCTTGAACAACTGCCGAACGAACGCTTCGTTGACCACTGCAACCCTCGGCGCCGCCGCACCTCCGTTCGCGAAATCACGTCCCGCGATCCGTGAAATCCCCATCGTGTCGAAATACCCAGCTGTCGCCATGTAAAGATCGACGGTCGAATTCGAATCCAGCGTCTCTGGCCGGCCCTCGACACTAAACCCATCGCTCCGATTCCCCAACGAGAGTGGCGCAACATCCGTGCACGCCGCCGAACGAACGCCAGGCAGCGCGGCAACACGCTCGCGCAATTGGCCGAGGAGTTGCACCGTGCGCTCGGCCGTATACCCATGCTCTCGCGGATCGACGGACATCATCAGAAGCCCCTGCGAACGAAAGCCAATGTCGATTCCAGCCGCACTCTCGAAGCTGCGCAAAAAAAGTCCCGTCGCGCACAACAGAACCAGCGACATGGCGATCTGCGCGACAACCAGCACATTGCGCAATGTCCAGCGCCGCCCAGGCCGCGCAAGCATGTCCTCGCCTTTCAGCGCACTCGATAGAATTGTCCGCGACGCAGCCCACGCCGGCGCCAATCCGAACAGCAACCCGCTGCCCACGCTGACCGCGAACGTGTACAGCAAGACTCTCCAGTCAACATTCAAGCTCAGATCAAGCGGCACCGGCGCAGGCGTCTGAAATGTCGAAAGCGCCCGCGTCGCCCACAGCGAAAGCACCACTCCAAGCAACCCGCCGCCAATCGCCAGCATGACGCTTTCCGTAAGCATCTGCCTCATCAACTGCCCGCGCGTTGCTCCCACAGCAAGCCGTACAGCCATCTCGCGCTGCCGCCCGGAAGCTTGTGCCAAAAGAAGATTCGCGACGTTCGCACAGGCGATACACAGCACTAACAATACGACTACCGCCAGCGCGCCAAGGAATATCATCACCGCCGCCTTGTCTCTCGGTGAAAGCGATCCCGCTGTCTCGAACCGAAACCCGCCATCCTTCTCCGATTCCGCATGCGCTTGCGCGAAACGCTGCGCAAGCACACCAAGTTCAGCGGCAGCCTGCGCGCGCGTGACACCCGGCCCGAGGCGCCCTACAACAGCCAACCAGTGATAATCGCGCGACTCATAGTTGCTGGTCTTCGGCAGCAACTGATCAAGATTGCCAAGGGGCACCCAAAATTCGGGATCGAGCGGCAAATCAATCCCTCGGAACGCTGGCGGCGCAACACCAACCACAGTGAATTGGTTTCCCGACAGCAATATCGTCTTGTTCACAATCGAGGGGTCCCCGCCAAACCGCCTCTGCCACAATCGATGGCCAAGCACAATCACGGGAACTCGTTCTTCTTCGCTAGTGAACCCTCGCCCCAGCGTCATGCCAAGCTGCGCCACGTTAAAGTAGTTCGACGTCGCCGCCTGCCCCCAAACCCGTTCCGGCTCGCCATGGCCGCCGATGGACGCTGGAAGGAGATCGTGATAGGCCGAGACCCCGGAAAATGACTTGGCTTGGTCGCGCAAATCGCTAAATAGCGGCCACGAAAAATGATTGCAGCACTCACCTCGCGTCGTAGTGTGCAGTGCCACGAGCGTATTCGGATCCCCCACCGGCGCGGGGCTCAAAACAAACCTGCTAACCATCGAAAAAATCGTCGCGTTCGCCGCAATGCCCAGTCCTACCGACACAATCACCGCCAGCACAACACCCGGCGCTTTCCAAAGCCGCCGCAACGTCTGCCTCATTTCCTCGAGCCATGCCGTCATGGTGTTTTCTCCCATAGCCCGCTACGCGCCCAACCGCCCGATGGTTTCCCGCCTCTCCGCCTTAACCGTGGCCTCTCTATCTACGACGCGGAAATCCTTCCATTCTTTCCGCTGTGCGGATACGGGGTTACGGGCGCGTTTTTCCCTTCAGCTGCGCCATTCTGTACTGCACTCGCAAATTCTTCGGCTCTTTGTTAAGCGCCACAACGCACTGCTCGATCGCATTGGCATAGTCCCCCTTCGCGGCATACGCCGCGGAGCGCAGCAATCGCAGTTCAATGGACTCATCCACCCTCGGGGGTATCTCTTTCAAGACCAAAAGCGCATCGCTCGCACGCCCGGTCTCCAGCAACATTCTACTTACGGTAATGCGGTTCTCCAGCGTTGCTCCCCCTGTGTCCCGCAAACGCTCGAATGCCGCAACTGCGTTTTTCTCCTTCGCCGCGCTCACCCAATGATGAAACTCAGCGCTAGCTCCAAGTTGAGCAAAATTCCCCTCTCCGATCTCCGCGTCCGCCCACGCCGGATTTTGCGTGAAGGCCACATTGATATACTGCAGCGCCAATGTCGGCTCTTCAATGCTTTCCGCAACCCGCGCCGCCCGAATCCATACGCGCGGCCACCCAGATGCCCGTGCAACAGCCGCCATCAGCAGCGTTCTGGCTCTGTCGAATTCTCCTTTCCGCGCAGCGGCATTCGCGTCGATAACCTCCTGCCTCGCGCGCTGCATGTCGAACAGCGTGCGCAACTCCCTGACCGGATCGCTCGAATGGTCCACGCGCAGATCAATATCCATCGGCCATCCATCCGGAGTTTTCACAAGCAGCGCCGCCGATTCACGTCCTGTCCGCTGCCCGCCCGCCAAATCCCCAGCCACCAAGGCAGCCATCAACCTCTCCGCCAAAGATCCCTGGCTCTTCAAAAACGCCCGCTCCATCTCTTCAACCACTTGCGGGCCAGACAGCCCGTTTCCCTGAATGCCGTAGCCCGCGCCCGAACGTGCGCCGGCCCACTCCGCGCCAGCCGCTTCTTCCCCGGTGTAACTCGCAGTGCGCCCGTCGATGCTCACTATTCCAACTTGCCGTGCCGCGATCCCTTGTCCATCAAAGTTTCCGTCTTCCGCCAAGATCTTTTTCATCACCTCGGCTGGGCTCATCCCTTGCGCGAGCAACGCCAATCCGCGCGGCCCATGATGTGGATTCGTTTCGAATTGCGAAGCCACCGCTCCCACTCCCGCTTGCGCATAGGGCACGCTCGCGCCGACCGCCAGGTTGTTGGTCTGCACAGCCACGCCACACTCCCGTGTCTTCGCATCGCAGGCCACGATCGAGTACGTCGCCTGCGCACAATCCGTCCCCGCCAGAAGCATCGCCAGGAAACCGAAACCCGCTCCCACAAAGGTTCGTCGAGACATGGCTCCCCCCATCAGGTACGAACCGTATTCCCAAAAGGTTCCCCATGCGCGGATTCGATTGCTTTAATTCGGCTGGGGAGGTGTGCGGACAGATCAAAGATCCACAGCAGGAGGACCGGCCTTTCAAGAACCAAACCCGAAAGGGTAGGCCATTCGGGAAAAAGAAAGAGTCAAAACCGCCTTATCGCGCCAAGGCTGTCCACTAGCCGCCAGCGCCACCTAATAGCACAGCCACTCCTGGCTGTGCTCTCTTCTCCCCGCGCGGGGCTCTCCTTTGTAAGGGCACGATACATCGTGCCCCCCTTCGCCGTCGTGCCCGCCCCGAATCTCCGGCACAATCCGCAATCCGCCGCACCTCTGGCATGCTTACTTTCGCCTCTGTATAATCCCCACGTTCCACGAAAATTTGGTGATCTCATGCGCACTCACGAAAACGCAAACGCATCTTCCTGCCAAACGGGAGAATCTTTCATGACGCTTTCGAATCACTATCTAAGCAATCTAAGCAAACTTTCTTTGCTTGTTGCCTCCGTCTGCGCTCTATCTTCCTCTCCCTCCGCCTTCGCTCAATCCACCACCACGCTACCCAGCGAAACCCCCGCACAACTAAAACCCGTCACCGACACCTTCGACTACACTCGCCGCGAAGTAATGATCTCCATGCGCGATGGCGTCAAGCTCCATACCGTCATCCTCGTCCCCAAAGGCGCCCACTCCGCGCCTGTCCTCCTCACGCGCACGCCCTACAACGCCAGCGATCTGACCTCGCACGCCAACAGCTCGCACCTCGGACCCATCCTCGAAGGCTACGACAACGCCGTCGACGTCATCGTCGAAGGCGGCTACATCCGCGTCATCCAGGACGTCCGCGGCAAGTACGGTTCCGAAGGCGACTACGTCATGAACCGCCCGCTCCACGGCCCGCTCAATCCCACGAGCGTCGATCACTCCACCGACACGTACGACACCATCGACTGGCTCGTCAAGAATCTCCCCGAATCCAACGGCAAAGTCGGCATCCTCGGCATTTCCTACGACGGCTTTACGCCGCTAATGGCTCTCATCAATCCTCATCCCGCGCTGAAAGTCTCCGTCCCCATGAACCCCATGGTTGACGGCTGGATGGGCGACGACTGGTTCCACAACGGTGCCTTCCGCGAACAAAACATGCCCTATATCTACGAGCAGAACGGCACGCGTGACAACAGCGCCAAATGGTGGACCGATCACTTCGACGATTACGACGTTTACATGCAGGGGGGCTCGGCCGGAGAACTCGGCCGCCGTCACGGCCTCGAACAAATGGGCTTCTGGCGCAAGATTCTCGAGCATCCCAGCTACGATTCTTTCTGGCGCGAACAGGCCATGGACAGAATCCTTGCCGCGCAACCGCTCAAAGTTCCCGTCATGCTCGTCCACAGCCTGTGGGATCAAGAAGACATCTACGGCGCGATGGCCGTCTACCAAGCCATCAAACCCAAGGACACCAACAACGACAAAGTTTTTCTCGTCATGGGCCCGTGGCATCACGGCCAGGAAATTGAAGATGCGTATTCACTCGGCGCTCTGAAGTTCGGCAGCGACACTGGCACTTACTTCCGCCAGCACATCCTTCGCCCGTTCCTCGATCAATACTTGAAGGACGGTGCGGGCAAAGCCGACATCGCTCCGGTCTCCGCGTTCGAAACCGGCACAAATGTCTGGCGTCGCCTCCCCGCCTGGCCCGCCGGCTGCTCGAGCGGCTGCACGCCGAAATCCACGCCGCTTTATCTCGCCGCCGGCTCGAAACTCAGCATGACTGGCCCAAGTTCCGCCTCCGACGCGCCGTTCGACGAGTACGTCTCCGATCCCGCCAAGCCCGTGCCCTTCCGCGCCCGCCCCAGTCAACCTGTTGGCTACACTACCGAACTAACGTGGGCTCAGTGGCTGGTCGATGACCAGCGCGAATCGTCTGGCCGACCCGACGTGCTAGTCTTCACTACCGACGTCCTCAGCGCGCCCGTTAAAATCAGCGGCCAGCCCATCGCCAACCTCATCGCTTCCACCAGTGGCTCCGACTCCGACTGGGTCGTGAAGCTCATCGACGTGTACCCCGACGAAGTCGCCAGCCAGCCGAATATGGGCGGCTATCAACTGATGGTCTCCGCCGACATCTTCCGCGGCCGCTACCGCGAAAGCCTCGAAACTCCCAAGCCCATCGTCTCGGATAAACCGTTTCTCTATCGCTTCCATCTCCCCAACGCCAACCACGTCTTCCTCCCCGGCCATCGCATCATGGTGCAAATCCAATCGAGCTGGTTCCCGCTCTACGACCGCAACCCGCAAACCTTCGTCCCCAACATTTTTTGGGCCAAGCCTAGCGACTATCGCAAA
>Ga0207028_1193_pt1 | contig 11650 bp, 10 predicted proteins | sample Alteio_BWMinCont_41_FD_153287 | JGI IMG/M metagenome (GOLD analysis project Ga0207028, IMG submission 153287) | Enriched cells from forest soil in Barre Woods Harvard Forest LTER site, Petersham, Massachusetts, United States -... | ecosystem: Environmental > Terrestrial > Soil > Temperate forest >... | reverse complement strand
AAGTAATTGGATTTATCCTGCTCGGATTGTTGGTAGTAGTGGCTACCGCCGGCACTTATGTAAAGGTAGCATTACCGGGCACAGGCGCAGCGCCCCAAATTAAAATAGAACGCACAGCAGAACGAATAAAACGCGGCGATTATTTAGCCAACCACGTTTCTGTTTGTATGGACTGCCACAGCACGAAAGACGATCGTTTGTACGGAGGCCCGTTGGTGGGCGGCTTTGGGGCTGGAGGTGAAAAGTTTGATCAGCAGATGGGCCTTCCCGGCAATTTCTACGCATCTAACATAACACCTTATAAATTAGGAAGTTGGACAGATGGCGAAATATTCAGGGCGCTAACTACCGGGGAGAACAAATTTGGCAAAGCTATCTTTCCACTAATGCCCTGGGATCATATAGGGCAGATGGATAAAGAAGACGTATATAGCATTATTGCTTATTTACGTTCAATTCCAGCAATTAAAAAAGACATACTGTCGTCAGAAATTGACTTCCCGGTCAATTTTATCATTAATACCATGCCGCATAAGGCAAATTTGGGTAAGCTACCAACGGAAAATGATACCATCAGGTATGGCGCTTACCTTGTTAACGCAGCGGCTTGTGTAGATTGTCATAGTAAAAGATATCATGGGGATATAATCCCTGGGACAGAGTTTGGCGGTGGAATGGAATTTAAACAGCAGGGAGGTGTTGTACGGTCCGCAAATATCACACCAGATAAGCTAACCGGTATTGGATCATGGAGTAAAGATATATTCATTCAACGATTTAAAAGCCTTGAAGGTAAAGAAAAGCAAGCCGCTAAACTTAGCCCCGGCGATCCACAAATACCAATGCCATGGTATTTGTATGCTGGAATGAAGGTCAACGATCTTGCAGCAATCTATGCTTATTTAAGAACTGTTAAACCGATCCACAATCAGGTTATTGCGTTTCAGAAGTTTTGAAAGCTTGTGAACGCGCTCTGCCAAATGTAGTTTTCTGCATACAATGAGGGTGCTACTTATTTATATAATGTTCCCCGCCAGTTCAAGTGCGAACATTTGAACTGGCGGTATCCACAGGCCACAACATATATCATTCCGTCCCAAAAAAAAAATAAAAAACAAATTTCCGGGTGATATATTGTCAATTTAGTACACTTGTTGTTAAAAACGTGTTTATGGCAAATCACAATTTTTTTGGCAGCACAACGGCGGAAAGGGAAAAGCTTTTTATGGCCCTTTATAAAAAGGCGTTCCCGGCAGTGGCAAAATATGTAAGTAAAATGGGCGGATCATTTGACGATGCGAAGGATGTTTTCCAGGATGCATTGGTTATTTATTATGAAAAGCAGATTACCCAATCCATTGCTTTAAACACCAATGAACAGGCTTACTTATTGGGCATAGCCAAACATTTATGGGCAAAAAGGTTTAGCGAAAACATATTGCATACTACACTTGATGCTCATGAGGATGATTTTATAGAGGATGAGGAGTTGCAGCCCTCCCCTGCTAAATTATTGCTTTACCTGGAAACCGCCGGGCAAAAATGCATAGAAATACTGAAGGCTTTTTATTACGATAACTTACCTGTCAATAAAATAGCTGAATTGTTCGGTTATTCGGGCGTACGGTCTGCAGCAGTGCAGAAATACAAATGCATGGAAAAAGTAAGGGAAACCATTAAAGAAAAATCACTGGCTTATGAGGACTTCGTTGAATGAGATAAAATTAATAGACGACCACATCTTTAACCAGGGAACCCACGAAGACGCCTTGTTGTTTGATGTGATGCTTATTCTTGATCCCGGCTTATCAAACCAAATAATGTGGCAAAAAAAGGCGCATGCCATAGTGCAGCAATATGGCCGTAAAAAATTAAAGGCCGAAATAGAAATGGTACACCAAAGATTGTTTACTGAACCCGTAAACCAAACCTTCAGGGAAAAAATATTGAGTTTGTTCTCAAAAAAATAATCATTTAAATTATGAATATCGACCAACAAGAATTTCGCAGCTACGCTGTGAACCACCTTCGTATTGACCCTACTTACGTAAATAATTACGTTTCGCAAACCGGAAATTATGCCATCCGCATGGGCATGACACCCTATATTATAGAGGAACGCCAGCTTAATATTTCGCAATTGGATGTATTTTCCAGGTTAATGATGGACAGGATCATCTTCCTCGGCACTGCTATTGACGACCATGTGGCCAATATTATCCAGGCGCAATTGCTGTTCCTGCAATCGGCAGATGCAAAGCGGGATATACAGATATACATCAATTCTCCCGGCGGGTCGGTTTATGCAGGGTTTGGAATTTATGATACCATGCAGCTCATTTCGCCGGATGTGGCAACTATTTGTACCGGCATGGCCGCTTCATTTGCATCGATTATACTTTGCGCCGGCGCCGCAGGAAAACGAGCTTGCCTGAACCATTCAAGGGTAATGCTGCACCAGCCCTTAGGCGGCGTACAGGGCCAGGCATCGGATATTGAAATTACAGCAAGAGAAATACTAAAGATAAAAAAAGAGCTGTATGAAATTTATGTTAAACACACCGGCCAGGATTACCAAAGAGTAAATGATGTATGCGACCGCGATTTTTGGATGATAGGCCATGAAGCAAAAGAATTTGGAATAATTGATGAGGTGCTTGGTAGTTAGTGGGGAAGTCGGAAAGTCGGAAAGTCCGGAAGAAGCTGCAATTTGTTATTAAGCCTGTCGCTCTTTGTATTTGTAATTCTTTGTTGTTTTACTTTCGGACTTTCGGACTTTCGGACTCAATAGCCCAAACTTTATTCTCTACTGTAATCCTAAACGTTAGCATTATTGCATTTAAAATAGTAAAAATAACGGCCGTGTAATACAAATGAAAAACCAGCGGGATAACGGCAATCTCACAAACAACTTCCATATAATTGGGGTGCTTTAAAAATTTATAGGGGCCTTTTTTTATAGGATAAACGCCTGGAATTCGGTATATTTTAGTATTCCAGTATTTACCTAAGGAGGATAGTGCCCAAAATTTAAATGATAACACAGCCAAAAATATCACCAGGAATACCCAGCTTATAGGCGGTTGCCCTCTTAAAATATATTCTGTTATTATCGATATTATAAATAATGTATGCAAGGCAATAATAAACGGGTAATGGCTTTGCCCATACTGAATAGCGCCCTGTTGCAACAACCATTTTTCGTTACTGCGGGCGATAAATAGTTCGGATACTCTCTGCAGGATAAAAAAGGAAATGAAGATAATGAAGTACATGATTTTTTAAGTCGGGAAAGTCGGAAAGATTCTTAATGTTTAATTAGGCTAATTTACTTTTGATACACTACTACCCAACCTATTCCTGCTTTCGGACTTTCCTGACTTTCAGACTTTCGGACTTCAACAACACCATCTCGCTCGAAAAACCAGGGCCCATGGAAAGCATCAACCCGTAACCATCTTCAAAGCCTTCGCGCATAAACTTCTCTAATACATACAAAACTGTAGCGCTTGACATATTGCCGTAATCGTGCATTACTTCGCGGGTCTTTTTCATGAAGTCACCTTCAACACCTAATGCGTCTGCGTAAGCATCCAAAACTTTTTTTCCCCCTGGATGAAAAACAAAGTTTTTAATATCACTTAATTTTAACAGGTGCTGTGCTAAAAACTGGTCGATATCTTCCTTGATATGCTCGTTAATGAAGGTTGGGATATCCTTTGAAAATAATACCTTGAAACCCGTGTTCTGGAACTCCCACCCCATTACCTCCAGCGAATCATAATATAATTTACTGCTCGATGCCACATAGTTAACCCCGGTATTGTTATAGTGATTATCCCCCTTAACAATGCAGGCAGCAATCCCATCAGAAAACAGGCTTGATCCTATAAAATTACTTTTACTGTAATCGCTCCTTATAAGGGTTAATGAACAAAGTTCTACAGCTACCAGCAGCACTATGGCATCGGGGTTTGCTTTGGCTGTCATATTTGCTTTTGCCATGCCAGATACGCCGCCGCCGCAACCCAGCCCAAATATTGGTGTCCGGTTAATGTGCGGATTTAGCCTTAGTTTATTAATGATGAGCGCATCCATGCTGGGCGTGGCAAGCCCGGTGGTGGAAACAAATATGATGTCGGTAATAGCTTGTTTTGCTATGCCGGCTTTCACCACGCAATCTTCAATCGCTTCTACCGAATACTCCAGGGTCGAGCTTATATATTCGTTATTCCGCTCTTCGAAAGTATTAGGGGTGCTATAATAAGCCAACGGCTTACTAATATTACGGTATTTGATCTCTGTATTATCAAATGCAAAAATAAGACGGTTAGCTTCAGGGAAATTAGCGGAAAACATTTCCAGTGCACGCTTTTTGGCTTCCTGTTGTTCAATTTTAAATGGTAGGTCTATCTTTGATGTCGCTGCTATAAATGGCATATATATTTATTTATATGTACGTAGCCATTTACATGCCAGTTGCTTCCGAACTGAAAAAATGTTTGTAGTTAATGGTGAGGGGTGAGTTGTGAGGGGTCAATTGCAGGTTAAATCAAGCTGCATTAACTGCTTACTGCCTACTGCCACTTATGACTCACTAACCACCACTCACCATTTTAAATTCCGATACATCCTTTAAAATATAGATCATCCCTGCGGTAAATCCCGAAAATTGTACTGCATCTAACGGGTTTGGTTTTAAATTTGGCACTACAATTTCAATACTTTTTTGCCGGAAATAGGATATTTTCCCATCCAGCGAAACTTTTAACGGATCATCCGGGGACTTGTTCTCCAGCATTACCTTCACTAAGTGGCTATTTTTCGTTAATCCGCTTATGGATTTGCCAATAACCTGTTTATCGGCCAGGTTTAAAATTTTCTTTCCCGCTGCATTAATAAACAATACTTCCTCTTTTTCATTTATCCCGATCACCGCATCTTGCATTTCTTCTATCAGTGTTCTTATCCTGATCTCGCCTGATAAAATTTTTGTAAGATTTGTGTTTTCTAATTCGCCTATATTTTCGGCCATTTTATTAAATGCATAGGATAATTGCGCAAACTCGTCACTGGTTTTAAAATCGAGCCGGGTATCATAATTTTTCTGGCTGATATCCTGCAAACCATCCTCCAATTGGTGGAGCGGGTTAATTATAAACCCTGGAAAATTCGCAATCAAAATAAAAAGGATTAAAAAGGTAATAAAGCCCATGGCGCCAAGGTAAAGTGTCGCCTTATTTACTGTTTCGTGGGTGGTGTCATTTTTTAGTACAATGGCGTGCATATTTAAACCATCTATAGTTTTCAGCAGGGCGCGGATATTTCTTTCGGTTGCCTGTTTCTGTGCTAAATTCTGGCCGGGGTCAACAAGTAACCCAAAGTCTTTCCGTACACCGGCGGTGGCTTCTCTTTCGCCATGTTCAGTGATATTGTTTTCCTGCTTTTTAAGGGCGTTATCAAATGTTGCCGCAGCCTGGGATGCTAAAGGCAGATCATTCTCATCCAAAACCGAACGCATTTCCCTGGTAAATGTTAATGTTTCATAGTTATTCTTTAAAGTAACTTTTGCTGTTTCAGATATCTCTTCAACATAATATATCGAGACAGCGCCAAAAAACAGGACAACTATAAATAATAAACCAAAGCCTAAAAAAAGTTTTTTTCTGATCTTCATAACGGTAGATTTTTCTTAGTTTATAACCCTATATGATCCTGGCAGGAAAGTAAAGTAAATATAGTTGAAATATTATTATTTAACTAAACAGTAAACGGATATATATAGTTTGCTAAAATTTAAGCTCGAAACTATATCGAAGGCTGAAATTTAGCTTCGGTTTTATAAAAATTATACGTTAAGTTTGGTTATATGAAATACGACAGGATTAAAAATTTCATCAATGGTGAATTTACCGCCATTACCTCCGAAAAAGTATTAACTATAACATCTCCCGGGGATGGAGCTTTTTTAACAGAATTACCCTGCTCAACAAATCCCGACCTGGAGGAAGCTGTAAAAGCAGCCAAAACTGCTTTCCCCTTATGGAGTAAAACGCCCATTAAAGAAAGGGTACAGGTATTTTTCAGGTATAAATTTTTGTTAGAAAAACATTTACCGGAGTTAGCCGCCCTCTGCACTGAAGAAAACGGAAAAACGATCAGTGAATCGGTTGCTGAAATTGAAAAATGTATTGAATTAACCGAATTTGCCTGCTCCCTGCCCCAATTAGTAACCGGCGAAACACTCGAAGTTAGCAAAGGCATTGAATGCCGGACTGAGCATGTCCCGTTGGGCGTGGTAGCATCGATTGTGCCGTTTAATTTCCCTGCCATGGTGCCCAACTGGACAATACCCAATGCCTTAGCCTTGGGGAATTGCATGATCATAAAGCCCTCCGAAAAAGTACCCCTGAGTATAGGCCGTATTGCCATGCTGTTGAAAGAAGCGGGTTTGCCCGATGGCGTTTTTAATGTAGTACATGGCGATGCTGAAATAGTGAATGCCATTTGCGACCATCCCGGTATTGAGGCGGTATCTTTTGTAGGATCGACAAACGCGGCAAAAGCGGTTTACCGCCGGGCAACGCAAAACTTAAAACGCTGCCTCGCTTTGGGTGGCGCGAAAAATCACTTGCTGGTGCTGCCCGATGCCACACCGGATATGACGGCGCAAAATATAACCGCATCCATGAGCGGCTGTGCCGGGCAAAGATGTATGGCGGCTTCGGCAATGGTTGGCGTTGGGCCTATCGACCATATTATTGATAAAATTTGCCTTGAAGCCGCTAAGCTCATCCCCGGAGAAAACCTGGGCGCTGTGATAAATAAAGCCTCGCAGGTGAGGATTGAACGTTATATTACCGAAGCAGAACAACGGGGTGCAAAAATCCTTGTCGACGGCAGAAATGTTGTCGTAAAGGGTAAAGAGCTTGGCACTTATGTAGGGCCAACCGTTATTGATTATGTAACACCCGATATGTCAATAGCAAAAGAAGAAGTCTTCGGGCCGGTGATCAGCATTATGAGGGCTAAAACCATTGACGATGCTTTAGCTATTGAAAATGCAAACCCTTACGGGAATGCGGCAAGCGTATTTACCCAAAACGGCGGGGCGGCAAGGTATGTTATAGAAAAAGCCAGCGCAGGCATGATCGGCGTAAATATTGGCGTCCCGGTGCCGCGCGAACCATTTTCATTTGGCGGATGGAACGAAAGCAAGTTTGGCGTGGGCGACATTACCGGGAAAAGTTCCATTGAGTTTTGGACAAAACTAAAAAAGAGCACTACCAAGTGGAACCCGGAGGCCGGGGTGAACTGGATGAGTTGAGCCCCCCGGCCCCCTAAAGGGGGAGTTTTAAAACGGATACAGTTAATTTAATAAATAAAAAGGCTCTCCGCCTTTAGGTGGATGAGTGTTAGAGGGGGATAAAATATGTTCGAAACATCAATTTCAGAGGCGCAGGAAATCATACAGGATAACCTTGACTATACCCTGTTTTCCTGGAGCAAGCAAAAAGGCATCGACCCTATCGCGGTAAAAAGGGCCGAAGGCGTTTACCTGTACGATTATGACGGCAAACGCTACATCGATTTTTCATCGGGGCTGATGAATGTAAATATTGGTCACGGTAACCAGCGCATAACGGATGCTGTAGTAAAGCAAATGCAGGAGGTAAGCTATATTACACCAGGCTGTGTAACTAAAGCAAGGGGCGATCTTGGCAAAAAATTATCGGAAATTTGCCCCGGCGATCTGAACAAGGCATTTTTTACACTTTGCGGCGCAACCTCTATCGAAAATGCGATAAAGCTGGCACGCCTGTATACCGGGCGGCATAAGGTCATCAGCCGTTACCAATCTTATCATGGTTCAACTTATGGGGTGCTTTCCGCTGGCGGTGATCCTCGCAAGCTGGCGGCTGATGCACAGCAGGCGCCCAATTTTGTTCATATTGATATCCCCTATGCCTACCGTTGGCCGCATAGTCAAGAGAGCTTATTAACAGATGCTGTCGCCAATCTTGAAAGAATGGTCGCTTACGAAGGCCCCGGCAATATTGCCGCCATGCTTTTTGAAGGCGAATCGGGCTCGTCGGGCTGTTTTAAGTATCCGGAAGGCTATCTTTTGGCGGTAAGGGAAATCTGCAATAAACATGGTATCCTGCTCATTATTGACGAAGTTATGAGTGGTTTTGGTCGCACAGGCAAATGGTTTGGGTTTCAGAACCATGGCATAGTGCCAGATATGATCGCGATGGCAAAGGGGCTTACAGCGGGTTATCTGCCATTCGGCTGTTTAATGGTGAGCGATAAAATAGCCTCAAAATATGATGACGCCATGTTGCCATTGGGCCTTACCTATTCGGCACACCCTGTTTGCTGCGCCGCCGCTTTGGAGACCATCAAAATTTATGAAGATGAAAAGTTAATTGAAAACACTGTAGCCATGGGTAAATATATGGATACACAAGTTGAGCTTTTAAAACAAAAACACCCTTCCGTTGGCGACTGGCGCAATACTGGCCTCCTGGGCTGTATCGAACTGGTGAAAAACCGTGAAACCAAAGAACCCCTGGCGCCATTTAACGCAAAGCCAAATGAAATGCACGTAATGAACAAAGTGGCTGCAAAAATAAAAGAACTTGGTATGTACACTTTCGTGCGATGGAACTATATTTTTATTGCCCCTCCCCTATGCGTTACCAAAGCCCAAATTGATGAGGGGCTGGCCATTATTAGTAAAGCAATTAGTATTGCGGATGAGGCTGTATATTAGAGCCAGGAGTCAAGAACCAAGACCAAAAAACTATAGCCGGTATATTAAACCGGGAAAGTAGTACGATTTTCATTCTTAGATATTTCGCTTAACTTCGTTCTAAGTCCTGGCTCTTGATTCTTGACTCTCTTTAATTATGAAAAAAACCATAGCTATCGCACTCTTACTAATCATCCAAACAATGGCGTACGCGCAAAAACCAAGGGCGAGGGATATCGGTATCCCGTTTGAAGGCACACCAGGCAAATACAACGCAATTACCGATGTAAAGGGCGTTGAGGTTGGTTTTAGCACCATTATTGAAGGCGATGGCAAAAACATCATCGGCAAAGGGCCGGTGCGGACAGGCGTTACCGCTATATTTCCGCGGGGGCAATCAAGTGTTCCGGTTTATGCCAACTGGTACACGCTCAACGGTAATGGCGAAATGACAGGCACTACCTGGATAACAGAATCCGGTTTTTTGGAAACACCTATCCTGATCACCAATACCAATAGCGTGGGCGTTTGCCGCGATGCCATGCTTAAATGGTTTGTCCAAAAAAACTGGATAAAAGAAGACGGCTGGTACACCTACCCCGTAGTTGCCGAAACCTGGGACGGGGTAATGAACGACATTTATGGTTTCCATGTAAAAGAAAGCAATGCTTTTGAAGCTCTTAACACGGCAAAATCAGGCCCGGTACAGGAAGGGAATGTTGGTGGCGGAACGGGGATGATGTGCCTTGGCTTTAAAGGGGGCACAGGCACAGCTTCAAGGCTTATAAAGATCGGCGATTCCACCTATACCATTGGTGTATTGGTGCAATCCAATTTCGGGCGCAAAAAAAACCTGTCGATTGATGGTGTGCCTGTTGGCGTGGAATTAAAGGATACACTCAACTATGAAATTCATAAAATCGCCCAAAGCCACTATGAGGACGGCGATGGCTCCATTATTGTAGTTTTAGCTACCGATGCGCCTTTGCTGCCGCACCAGCTTAAACGCATTGCCCAGCGCATAGCCCTCGGCGTAGGCAAAGTTGGCGGCAGGGGCGAAAACGGCTCTGGCGATATTTTTATTGCCTTCTCAACCGCCAATCCCGGCGCGTTTAACAGAAAGAGCGTTGTAAGTGTAAAACAGTTCCCAAATGATCAAATCAATCCCCTTTTCGAAGGCACAGTGCAGGCGGTTGAAGAAGCCATCATCAACGCTTTAGTTGCAGCAGATACCATGGAAGGCATTAACGGTAATAAAGCCTATGCGCTGCCGCACGACAAGGTGATTGAGCTGTTAAGGAAATATGGGAGGGTAAAGTAGTGTTAAACCCGGTTTAAGTGGATTAATATCGAATAATGAATTTTGAATATCGAAGTTCGAAGTTTCTTACTTCATTATTCAAAATTCGGTGTTCGGCGTTCGATATTAGTTTCTTAACTTAATGGCATTGCAGCGACCCTATGAAAATAGTAAACTATACTACTCTCACCAGGTCACCGTCCCCCCTATCCTCCAGCCAGCCAATAGGCAAAGTACATTTTTCATCAATTCCATTTTCCCGCAACAGAGCTTCAAAGGCTGCAAGGTTATCGGGATAAACGGCGATCAGTAAACCGCCACTGGTTTGCGGATCGGCTAACAGGTATTTCTGATGATCGGTAAGCGGGGCTATTTTATGGCCGTAGCTTTTCCAGTTTCGCATGGTGCCGCCGGGGATACAGCCCAGGGAAAGGTAATCATCAACAGCTTCAATTTTTGGAATTTTATCAAATTCAATAACTGCCTGCAGGTTGCTGCCTTCGCACATTTCGGCAAGATGGCCCAATAGGCCAAATCCCGTAACATCAGTCATGGCTTTTACTTCGGGCAGGCGGCCCATCACTTCGCCAATTTTGTTCAGCTTGCACATGCTTTGCAGGGCAATGGCGGCATCGGCGGGTTTTAAAACACCCCGCTTTTGGGCTGTGCTTAATATCCCCACCCCTAAGGCTTTGGTAAGGTATAAGCGGCACCGGGCTATGGCTGTGGAATTTTGCTTGAGGTTTTTAACAGGTACAACACCGTTCACCGCCAGGCCGAAAACAGGTTCGGGGCAATCAATGCTATGGCCGCCAGCTAAAGTAATACCGGCTTCGGCACAAATGGCACGTGCGCCTTCCAATACTTTTTGAGCCGCTTCTGCGGGAATTTTATCAATAGGCCAACCCAGTATAGCTATAGCCAGCACAGGCTTGCCGCCCATGGCATACACATCACTGATGGCATTTGCGGATGCAATACGACCAAAATCATAAGCATCGTCCACTATCGGCATAAAAAAGTCAGTAGTGGAGATGAGGGCTGTGCCATTGCCAAGGTCGAATACGGCAGCGTCATCGCGGGTATCATTACCAACCAGCAACCGGGCGTCAGGCGTGTGTTTAATGGGGCTGTGCAATATGGTATCCAATATAGCCGGACTTATTTTACAGCCGCAGCCCGCGCCATGCGAGTATTGGGTGAGTTTAATATTTTCTGTATCCATTTTAATTTTCGGGGCTTATTGGTTCGATGAACATTATGGAGCAGCCCAGCCAGGAGCAGTTTGAAAATAACCTGGCAGCAGAACTTAGCCAACTGGATCATCAGCGGTCGGTATGGATTGAAGATGAAAGCATCACTATTGGCAAACGTTGTATCCCCAACGCATTATTTCACCAGATGCGCGATGCGCCCATTACCGTGCTTAAAGTTTCGACCGAAGCAAGGGTTAATGCCTTAGTGACGGAATATGGCGTGCTCGACAAGGATTTCTTGAAAACCTGCACCCAAAAAATATGGAAACGCCTCGGCCCCGAACAAACCAAAAATGCCATAACAGCTATTGACGAAGACCGGATGGCCGATTTTATCCG
>Ga0207028_1191_pt1 | contig 11675 bp, 9 predicted proteins | sample Alteio_BWMinCont_41_FD_153287 | JGI IMG/M metagenome (GOLD analysis project Ga0207028, IMG submission 153287) | Enriched cells from forest soil in Barre Woods Harvard Forest LTER site, Petersham, Massachusetts, United States -... | ecosystem: Environmental > Terrestrial > Soil > Temperate forest >... | reverse complement strand
TTGGGGGAAGGCCTGTGCATCCATCGGTTTCCGATGGTGCCGCCCCGAGCTTTGAAATGCAACGGAGCTTCCCGATTGCCATTTGGCGGGGTGACCCACCCGAAGAGCTGACCTTAACACTCGAAACCGCGGCTCCGAAATACAAAGACAATCCGTACTCCGAACCCACTGCGCTCTCAGCCGGATCTCAGACCGGCAACATTGCTTACCTTCGCGTGAGTCTGATTCCGGGAGCGATCGGCATCGACTTCGCAAACGAACTCGATTCCATATTCGCTGGTCGCTTCAAGAATGCTGATCGCCTCATCATCGACATGCGTGGAAACCCTGGTGGCGGGATTGGCGGGCTGACGGAAGTGCAAGAGGGCTGGGTGGCATTTCCGCAAGCATCGTGGCAACCGCATTCTCAAACGCCTGGTCGCTGCTTGCTTCAATTACGGAACTGCGGTGATGCTCCACAACGCGGTTCCACACGGAGTCGTCGAACTTGGGATCAAAGTACTTCTCGGCGACGAGTTTCTGTATCTTTGCGAGTATTGTCTCGCGCTGGGAACGGGAGAGCGTCATAGAGTTTCCTCATTTTATTAGATGGTCCCGGACGGGTCACCAACGATCTGGACGCCGGCCCAGAAGTATGGCGGAAGTCCTTGATTCAGCAGTTCGAGTTGTGCTGAACGAAGCGCATCGACTTTCCGCTGACGCAAGGCGAGTCGGGAATAGAAGATGGTCATGAGATGCTCTGTTGACTCATCGTTTAGGTCCCAGAGAGTGGAGACTACTGAATCGGCTCCAGCTTCAATAAACGCGTTTACCATGTTCGCGACATCGGCCTCGCCGACGGGCCCAACCCCGGTATCGCACGCGGAAAGCGTAACCAGTTTCGCGCGAATGTGGAGGTCCCGTATCTCGCGAACTTGCAGCAGCCCATCGTCGGGTCCATTCGGCTCCGGCGCGAATATCAGTGCGGAGCGATCAGGGTAATCGACGTCTGCGTAGCCATGGAGGGCGAGATGAATAACCTCCGTGCTTTCGGTGGACAGTTGCTTAAACCGAGTTTCGGTTGCGTTGGCCCCGAGAAGAATCGTATTCGGATGTGGCAGATCCTGAGCGATCGTTTCAACCTCTGCTTCACTATGCGGCAGCGGAACAAATTGACTTCGTTCGGGTCCGCTGATGGCACGAAGAATCGGATTACGATTGTCCGCGTTCTGGGTCCAAGCGGCAACGCCGACATACGGCATTTCAACTTTTTCCTTCCCTTCCGAGTGTCGGTTTAAGACCTCGAAGGCTGTGGACGATGGCGCAACATCGACTGTGTGCGACGCAAGCACATAGGCACCTTGATTTACCAGGGCAGAGAATGGAAGCAGATGGAGCTGCCCGTCCGGAACGATGATCAGATCTTTCTGGGTTGAGTATTCCTGAATGGGCGCCAGCAACTCGGCGAACAAAGTCTGCGCGAGCGCCGGATCGGCCACCTTGGCATGGATTTTGTCGAGGTACTTCTTGGCGTCTGCATCAATCCCGGCTCCTGAATTCAACGGGTACGAGTGTACCGCGGTTTTGGTTACGGCGAGCGCATGGGACGCCGGCTTCGCCAGAACATACTCAATCAGCAATTGGTCCGGAGCAAGAACACGCTGTAGCTGAGCCAGGGTCACAGGATGGGTTATCGATGCAGCGACCAATTTGCTCGGCCCGAGATTGATCTCCGTCCCGTAGATGGCGCTCATCAAATCATCCCGCTTCTTGGGATCGTCGGTGTTTATCAGCGCAATATTGAGCCGCGTCAATTCCTGTTCTTGCGGAGTGGGAGCGTGGGGAGGTTGGGAACTGTGATGTTCAAGGGCTTCTGCCTCAAGTCTCCCACGCACCTTCTCGAGGACTTGAAGAGCGTCATCAAAGCGACTCTGTTGGCACAGAGAAGCGAAGTATGCGGAATAGATGTCGCTCATTTCACCCAGGAGCTGACGTTCTACACTGACGGTGGAAGCGCGCTGAATCATAGCGTCAACAAGGGCAATGCTCTCTCGAAAAAGACCATCCGCTTCCTTCGAGTTTCCCATGTTGTCAACGATTTTGGCTTTAAGCGCCAGGTTGGCAGGTGCAAGGTAGAGTTCATTGGGGATGTTTGTATTCGCCTGGATGGCAGCGTTAATCGCGCTCAGCGCGGCGCCCAGGTCTCCGCTATCGAGGTACGTCTGGGCAAGGGTACCGCCGACATCGGTCAGTCCACGGTAATTGTGCATATGACTGGCGAGATCCAGCGCAGTCTGGTAATCAGAGATCGCAGCTCCTCGATCGCCCAGATCGGAATGAATCCTTCCACGCGATAGGTAGGCTTGGGTTTTTTGCCCGTCGAATTGAGTCCCTTTTAGACGGCTCAGAGAATCGTTGGCGAGTTGCAACGCTTCACTGTCACGATGAAGTCCGGCCAGAGCATCAATTTTGGTATTGATCGCAAGGGTGGGATAGGCGACTTCCGGATGCGCCTGTGCGATCTTAATTGCCTCGTTCAGCGGGGTCATGGCCTCGCCATACCGAACGACTGCCACCAGGCCTGCCCCAAAAGCGGAAGCATAACGGATACTTGCGGCCGGATCTTTCTCTGCTTTGGCAAGGCCCCAGGCAAGAAGCACCTGCTTCTTGGCGGTTAGTGCATCACCGAGTATAAAAGCTGCAATTCCCTGTTCACCGACAGCACGCGTCGCTAGCTCGTAGTGGTGGAGCTTCCTTGCGAGTCTTTCGACTTCCTCCCATGTCGCATGTGCCTGCGCCGCATCCTGATTTGTTTGAAGGATTCCGCGCACAGTGAGAATTCGTAAGCGAGTTTCCGGATCATTGGCTCCCAGCTGAGTCAAATCGGCCGTCAGCGACCAAATGGTGGCCGGGATGTCCACTGATTCATTTGGTGGGATCTGACTGACGGCGGCGTACAGGGCCTTCGATTGATTCCTTTGGGTCCTGAAAAGCGCTTCTGCGCTTTTGTAGAGAGGCTCAGCTTCCTCCCATCGGTCGTTCCACGCCAAGGTATCCGCGCGATAGAGCAGGTCTTCTGCGGATTCAGCCGGAACAAAGGGGCGATGCGGCGTAACGGCATAATAGTACGTGCCGGTCAAGACGAGCACCAGAGCCAACAAGACAAGAGCTATTCGTTTGCCAATGCGGAGAAGTCGGCTATTGGTCATCCCGCCTCACGAATTAGGCCGCTCGATGAGCGACATGTCCAGAGTTAATCGTGGCGGTTCGTTCTTCCCTCAAAGGAGAAAGGATTGTCGCTTGAAAACGACGAACGTCTTCCCCAAATAATCGGATTCGAACGCGCCACTCAATCTTGGATCGACATGCAGGTCTGGGATGAGATTTGCAGATTGGACGTGCGCACCCATCGGGCTCACTCTGGCGTAGAGAGCCTTTGCGAGTTGATGTCTTGGAATGAATTCTTGCTGGGCTTGTCGGGAGAGAGGCTCTGCCTGAATCCAGCTGTTGAGCCATGACGGATCCTCGGCTCGTGTCAGCAGCACCTTTGGGCCATGAGAATACAGCCGCCGGACGACTTGATACCCGACAACACTCAGCAGGACGGCCAACAGCAAACCGGAACCGATGCGAAGGGTAAAGGAAGAATCAACTCGCATAGCGGTCCGTTCACTTTGATTTTCATAGTGCCAGAGGAGTCCTTCCGGAATCAACTCGCCCTCCGTTAAACGGCTGGAAACTTTTGATTAAGCACTTTTATTAACCTGGCGTTGATTTGCTTTGGCTCTGGTGCAGAGAAATCCACATTTGTATTTTCGCCTTTTATTCTCCTATACTTTCCCTCATGTTCAACCTCCCGCAAACCCGGCGGTACGACTTCACGATCCGCTGCAAGAAGTGCGGCGAGAACATCCCGGCCCCCGTGGGAACCATTCCGGATTACTGGATTGCTGCCCGGTGTCCCCTTTGCGGGGAGACGAGGAGCTATCTTCCTTCGGAGATATTCCAGGGCAATCTCTCGTACAAACTGGGCCGCAAACCGGTGCGATCGGTAATCCGTCTGATGGGCGAAATGAAACGGGCCATTGCGCGGGAACAGGCGGCCTGGGCGGAGAAGATGCAGGAACAGACGCGCATGAAATCGACGCTTGTCATAGCCGCCGCGATCATTGCGGCTGTGCGCCTGGCCAAGGATACTGACATAAGCCGGCCTTCTCCCCGGCTGACTGCGGTGGTGTCCGAAAGCGTGAACCTGGCGCGGATGATTTTGGATCGGGTGGGCAGATAGTAAGGCGGCCGTGGACGCACGAGCGGAGAAAAGACTGATCACTCTTTTTGGGGACGATTATGTAATGCCCGGTCGTGGCCTTGGCTTGATACGATGTCCCGAGCGCCCATTATGCGCATAGCCGGCCCTTTTCTCACTTTGTTAAAGCAGCGGAAACAGTCTTGCCGTTGACTCCGGAGAAATTTGACGAGGTCGGATTCGGGGCGCGACGAACAAATCCCGTTTCTCAGCTGCAGTCCTCATAAAACTCACCACAAGGAGAACGAACCATGGATCAGGCATACATCGGAGCAATCGTACTTGTAGGCTTCAATTTCGCGCCCGTCAATTGGGCATTCTGTAACGGCCAAGTGCTGCCAATTAACCAAAATATGGCCTTGTTTTCCTTGCTGGGAACTACATACGGCGGCGACGGGCAAACCAACTTCGCGCTGCCCAATCTGAATGCAGGCGCCTTGCAGTCGGGCCTCAATTACATAATTTGCATAAATGGTGTTTACCCTTCTCGTCCTTAGCAGTCGCCAAGGCTTCTGGTCAGATCGCGCCGAGCATCTCCGGAGTGCTTGATGATTTGTCGTCTCGGCCGCAAAGCTGGGTCGACGTTGGTTGGGAATGACTCGGTAAGGGGTGTCCAATTTACTGTTTCCGAAAAGAATTGGGCACCAATATCCGCTGAAGATCAAGAAGTGGGACAGTCAGCTCGATTCAACTCCCTTCGCTGCGTATATGGCGACTTGCTCGCTGGAGGTGCTGCGCGATACTCGCCATCTTCGGCAGGTTCGGGCTGGCCTCCTTCGTAGTCAACAGACGCCCGCGCGAGCCCGGCATTCGCGTGGCACTGGACGGTTTTTGTGGCACCGTAGGGGCGGACACCGGACAAGAGCTGTCGACGGATTTACCCTCTTCCAAACCAAGGCTGGATTGAAGAAAATCAGGTGCGCATGGATTGACGAAATGAAGTTCCGGCAGAGTCTGCCGCCCGCATGGCTTCGAGCACGAGCGCCGGCGATACCGTGATCGGTTCGTTGTAAATGGTCTCACCCGTTGCGGCGGCCCGACTGGCAACCATTCCGAGGAGTTCCCGACTGGGATTGCCGATCCCGATATCTTCGGATGTTGTGGGAAGGCCAATGCTAATCGAAAATGCCAGCACTTCCTCGACAACGGATGTTGGTTGCGACTCAAGCATGAGCTGTGCAATGAGCCCGAACGCAACTTTCTCCCCATGCATGTACCCATGAGTACCCGGCGCGGTGGTAAGGCCGTTGTGGATGGCATGGGCAGCGGCTAGCCCCGAAGACTCAAAACCTAACCCGGAAAGCAGCGTGTTCGCTTCTACCAGGCGTTCGAGCGCATCGTTGGGTTCCTGGTGCTGCAGTGCCTCGATGGCCGCCACACCGTCCGCTAGCAGGGTCTTGTAGCACAGTTCTGCCAATGCCAGCGCGCTGCGCGTCGAAGCTCCACCGCGCATATTCTTCGCGCCGGAGTCGGCGCAGGCCTTGGCCTCAAACCAAGTGGCCAGAGCGTCGCCCATACCGGCGACCAGATGACGCACAGGGCTCCTGGCGATCACTGCTGTGTCCACCAGCACAAGGTCCGGGTTGCGGCGGTAGATGCGATATTCTTCCCACGCCCCGGAGTCGGTGTAGACGACTGAAAGCGCACTGCACGGGGCATCGCTCGAAGCGATGGTTGGGCAGTTGACCACCGGCAACGAGAGGTCTGAGGCGATGGCCCGTGCGGTGTCCAGGACCTTGCCTCCTCCGGCGCCGATGACAACACGGGCGTTCGCATCTCGCGCCGCCTGGCATCCTCGCCGGATTTCGGCCACGGTCCATTCACTGCCAAACAGGAAGATCGTATGGCTCATCTGCACCGCTGCGAACGTCCTGGTCCATGTCTCCGCGAGCAAGCGGATCGCGCTGCGTCCGGCAACAACGAGGGCTGGCCCTTCGAGCCCGAGAGCGCGGATCTCGGCGCCGAGTTGCTCTGTGGCATGGGGACCCTGGGTGTAGCGGGCGGGGGAGCAGAAGACTTTAAGCATGTGCCTTGAACCTGACCAGATCTGCAGTTTTACGCCGAAGTGTTCGTAGAGCCTCTCGGCTGCTGACAATATACTCGCAGCCGCTTCCTGTTCGGGTCGTTCTTGTCGTCGGACCAAGCTGGACAGAAGTGCCTGCCGCACAACCTCTTCCGCCAGGTCCTTTGGACCTTTGGGACGAACCCATTCTGGGATAGCAGCCCGATGGAACCGCGGCTTTGGGACGAGCGTATCCCTGTCACCAGCCCGCTCGCGCGAGCGGAGGCACAAGTTCGCACTCCATCTCACAAGGGGGGAAGCATGATCGCAGATCTACGACTCGCCCTGCGCCAGTTGCGCAAGTCTCCGGGCTTCGCTGTGACCGCAATCCTCACCCTGGCGCTAGCCATTGGCGCCAATGCCATCGTGTTTAGCGTTCTGAATGCTATCGTCCTGCGCCCACTCAATGTGCCGCACGCCGAGAGCTTGTTCATGGTGCAGCGAAGCTTTGAAAGGGGAGCAACCCCATCGCAGTCCTATCCCGACTACCTGGATCTGCTCCGCAGCAATCGCAGCTTCGATTCCTTGATCTCGGATTGCATTCAAGGCCCGGTGGGACTGAACACGGGAAGCGGCAGCCCCGCCGTTGTGTGGCCCTACCTGATCAGCGGCAACTACTTCGATTCCCTCGGAATTCAGCCGTACGTCGGCCGCTTTTTTCATGCCTCCGACGAGCACGGGAAAAACAGCGTTCCCTATGTCGTTCTGAGCTATGACTTTTGGCGCACTCAATTTAACGGAGATCACGGCGTGGTGGGACGCGCGGTGGAGATCAACAAGCACCCGTTTACCGTCGTCGGTGTGGCGCCACCGGGTTTCCGTGGCACCGAGCTCTTCTTCGCGCCGGATATGTGGCTGCCTCTCGTTGACCTGCAGCAGGTCGGTGGATGGGATCCGATCGACGACCGCGGGTCCCATTTCACCTGGGTACTGGGACACCTCAAGCCAGGCGTTACTCCCGCCGCGGCGACAGCCGATCTCAACAGGATCGCCTCCACGCTGGCGAAGATCTATCCCAAATCGGATGACGGTCTGAAGTTCTCCCTGGCGCGGCCAGGGCTTGTGGGCGATACTCTGGGTCAGCCGGCGCGCGCCTTTATGGCCGGAGTCATGCTGCTGGCGGGGCTCATCCTGCTGGCTGCATGCGCCAACCTGGGCAGCCTGTTCGCCGCACGCACCGCGGATCGCTCGCGCGAGATTGCCTTGCGCATGGCTCTGGGATCGCGTCGCAAGCTCATCCTGCGTCAGCTTTTCACGGAGGCGCTGCTGGTCTCATTGTCCGGTGGAGTCTGCGGCATCGGCGGAGCCGTGGTCATTCTCCGGGTGCTGAGCGAATGGCGGCCGATTCCTGGCGTTCCCATCAACCTGCCTGTGAATCCCGACGTGAGGACATATGTTTTCGCGCTGCTGCTGGGGCTGCTCGCGGGCTTCCTTTTTGGCCTGGTACCGGTCCGCCAAATCTTACGTGCGGATCCCTGGCAGATCATCCGTTCGGGATCCACGAGCCAGCGCCTGCGCCGCTTTACCCTCCGCGACATCCTGCTGGCCCTGCAGATCGCGATTTGCGCCGTGCTGGTGACATCGTCGCTGGTGGCGGTGCGCGGTTTGGCGCGCTCGCTCCGGAGCAACTACGGGTTCCATCCACATGGCGTGGTGCTGGCCAGAACCGATCTCCACATGGCAGGTTATGACGGCGATCGGCGTACCCAAATGGAGCGCAAAATGCTCGAATCGGCAGCGGCCATCCCGGGCGTGACCGCGGTAGCCTATGCGGACCGACTGGCGCTCAGCATCGGAGGGAATGACTCGAGCGTATTCAGCGATACTACATCCGACTTCAGGCCGACGAACTCCGTGGCGGATGCCCAGCAATTCGACGTCTCGCCGGACTACTTTCGTGCTGCCGAGACAGCATTGCTTGCCGGACGATCGTTCACGATGAACGACGACATCAAGGCTCCGATGGTAGCGGTAGTCAATCGCGAATTTGCGCGCAAGGTGTTTGGCGGCGTAGAGATGGCTGTCGGCGGGCATTACAAGGTCTGGGGTGGCACGCGGGTTGAGGTGGTCGGCGTGGTCGAAGACGGCAAGTATGAGACTCTGACCGAAGATCAACAGCCGGCCATGTTCTATTCGTTCCTGCAACAGCCCTCCAGCAATACGTGGATTTTGGTGCGATCCGACCGCGAGCCGGAGGAGATCGCATCGGCCCTGCAACATCGGTTACGCAGCCTGGATTCTTCAGTCCCAATCGAGATCAAGACCTGGACCAGCGAACTGGATTCAGCGCTCTTCGCCGCTCGCGTGGCGACCGTGGCGCTTGGTGTGCTCGGCCTTCTTGGCGCGATGCTCGCCATCACCGGCATCTTCGGCATGGCCTCTTATATCGTGAGCAAGCGATTGCGCGAACTAGGCATTCGCGTGGCGTTGGGCGCGAGTCAGCGCGAGGTGCTCGGTGCGGCGCTGGGGCGTGCGTTTCGGCTGCTGGCGATTGGCTCGATTGCGGGCATGATTCTCGGCGTGCTGGCAACCCGCGTGTTGTCTGTGATCGTCTATCAAGCCACGCCGAAAGACCCGATTGTGCTCGGCGGCGTAGTCTTCGCGATGCTTGCCATGGGCCTGGTCGCTGCCTGGATTCCGGCCCGGCAAGCTCTGGCAGTCGATCCGATGATTCTGTTGCGCGAAGAATAAGCATGGAGAGGAATTCGCGAGTCCCACGATGAGGACGGTCAAGAGCAATTCGAGAGGGAGTTGGTCCGCGGACGCACGCGATGGACGAAAATGAATGAAGTGGCTATGAGCAGCGACCCTGTCATCATTCCTCAGCGTTCGCATTTTCGAATCGCCATGATCCTGGCGATCATTGCGGATGCACTTCAAATTGTTGTGTTTCCGCTATTCATTGAGGGCGCCGTATCACCGGTCGATGACTTGCTGGATCTCGGCGTTGGGGCCGTACTGGCTTACCTACTTGGCTGGCATTGGGAGTTTCTGCCCTCGTTTTTTGCCAAACTCGTCCCTGGAGTGGACCTGGTTCCGTTCTGGACCTTGTCGGTCGCAAATGTCTACCGGAGATCCAGGAAGTTGGCAGTCACTATTGACGCCACCCGGGAAGAACCTGTAAGTACAGACCCGCGGAATTCTTGAGCCGCTTGCCCGAAGTCATCCTGTACTGGATTCCATTTCCCTCTTGGACCACCAATGGCTTCTTCGGGTGTTGTTGTCGAGGTGATTGTCCCCTCCACCCTCCTCCGATACTCGGGGGCCACACTCATGCGGTGTCAAGAAGATCACGACAGAGGTCCTTACGAATGCCAGAGCCTGTTCACAGGCGTGGTGCACTCGTCGCATCGGCGCTGGGTCGGCATATGTCTACCCCAGTGAATTGGTTCGACAGTTCGGGGTCCTCCTATAATCGCTGGAAAGCGAATTGACATCTGTCCCCTTGAAATTTACTGGATGCCAAAGACAGTTCGCGACCGAGATTCTCGGGGTTCAGAATAATCCAAAGAAAGTTGATCAATATGGACCGGAGAGAATTTTTACAGAATGCAGGCGTGGTGGCAGCAGCGGTGGCGGTTCCGGGTTCGCGAGCATTCGCGAAGCCAGTGAAGGCTGATCCCATGGTGGGGATTCAGGTGGGCGCCGTCTCCTTTGTGGACGAGGGAGTAGAAAAGTGCCTGGATGTCTTTCAGCAGGACGGAGGAGTTAACACCCTGTTCATCGCGACGTTCACGTATGGCAGAGGTATCGCCGGACGGCAGGTGCCCGGCCAACCTTTGCCTGACCATGGGAAGCAGCAATATGACACGGACAGCTTCCATGGCGGCTGCTATACAAAAGTTGATCCGAAATATTTCGCCAACACAGCATTCAAGGATTTTCGTGCTCCCGACTTGGGAGACTACGACGTACTGAACGCGGTATTGCCCGCGGCGAAACAGCGCGGGATGAAAACCATTTGCTGGTTTGAGGACGTGTTCCGTAAAGACTTGCCGAATATCGATCAGCTGCAAGAGAAAGAACTGTCAGGCGAGAACGCCGTCACCGTCTGCTTCAATAATCCGAACTATCGCAACTGGCTGCTCGGCATGGTTGAGAATTGGGCTCGCCTCTATGAGGCGGATGGAATCATGTGGGGCTCGGAACGACAGGGGGCATTAGCGAACATGCTCGATGCGCACGCCGGAGGGCCAGGTTCGCCGATGCGCGTCACCTGCTTCTGCCAGTTCTGCGAGGCCAGGGCGAAGGTGGGCGGAATCGACCCGGAGCGGGCGCGCAGGGGCTTCCTGGAACTGGCAAAATTTGTGGAGATGAGCCGCCAGGGCCGGCGGCCTGCCGATGGATATTATGTTTCGTTCTGGCGGCTGACGCTCAAATATCCCGAGTTGCTCGCGTGGGAAATGCTTTGGACAGAAAGCCTGCGCGACACGTACGCCGCGATATACGCAAAAGTCAGGGAGGTGAAGCCCTCCCTGCAGGTGGGCTGGCACATCTGGCATAACAACTCGTTTAACCCGATCTATCGGGCAGAACAGGATCTCGGCAGTCAACTCGAAGTTCCGGAAATCGGCGCCGTGAACGGGCCCGGTGTAGAAGAGGTGGGACCGTTCGCCGTGGGCGACGATCTGGCCGTCAACGACTTTGAACGTGCCCTCATGCTCGCTGGGCTTCCATCCGCTGAGCGATTTGCCATCGAAAAGCGGGAACCAATCGGATGAGTCTTGCGCCCAGCCGCGGGTGACGGCAGGGGCGGTGACCAACATGGCAAGGATTTCGCGGCGCGTCAATTCGGGCATTGGGTCTCCCGGAGAGCTATTTTGTAAGCAGACCAGTATAGACTTCGCGCACGGCGTGTAGGGCGAATCGGTCCATGACGAGAATTATCCGCCTTACTTGTTCGAGGCATAGTGATCGTTTCCTGCAAACGATTGCACTGCTCCGACGCCAACTGGCTCGCCGTCGTTTGAATGGATACATGCACGAGCAGCATCTGGGTCTGAGCCAGTTCTGCGCCTATGCTGGGTGTGGCAAAAATGCTCCGCAATCCGGCAGATCAGCCATCATGCCTTCTTTGCCTGCCGCACAGCTTCGCCCGCGCCCCGCAGATTTGCCAATGTCATCTCGGAGTATTTACGCGAAAGAATTACGCCATCGGCGCCCGCCTGAAATGCCGCCAGCGTTGCATCACGGACTCCATCCGGCGAGCACCGGCTATGTCCCTTCTCGGTCGGAATATCGATGTCGATTCCTGGCCAGAGGAGAGTCTTTGTTCCTGCAAGACCTTCGCGCGCGCGCTTGGTTTCGCGCGAAACGTAATCAGCCGAG
>Ga0207028_1154_pt1 | contig 11756 bp, 8 predicted proteins | sample Alteio_BWMinCont_41_FD_153287 | JGI IMG/M metagenome (GOLD analysis project Ga0207028, IMG submission 153287) | Enriched cells from forest soil in Barre Woods Harvard Forest LTER site, Petersham, Massachusetts, United States -... | ecosystem: Environmental > Terrestrial > Soil > Temperate forest >... | reverse complement strand
ATCAACAATTTTCGGGCGTGCGATATCTATGTGCCGATTGGACAATTCCGTAACCCGGCACTCAATAACCGTTTTGCGCCACTGGGCATCCACGGAATTGCGCGCCTTAAGCCTCGAGTAACGCTGGCGCAGGCGCAGGATGACATGCAGAGGGTTTCTGAACGGCTCGAGAAGGTATATCCAGAGGCGGACCAGGGGATTCGAGCGAAGCTGGTTCCTTTTGAGTACGCGATGGTGCGCGACGTGCGGCCGCTGCTGTTGATCCTGATGGCGGCCGTTGGTTTTGTGCTGTTGATTGCTTGCGTAAATATCGCCAACCTTTTATTGAGAAAGCGCGCCAGGATCGCCGTGCGGTCGGCGCTGGGCGCGGGTCGCGCGCGGCTGCTGCGCCAGTTGCTAACCGAGAGCCTGATGTTATCGCTTACGGGCGGACTGCTTGGGTTGTTGCTGGCGTCGTGGGGCACGCAGGTCATACTGCATTTATTGCCGCGAGAGCTGCCGCGAGCGACGGAAGTTCATATGAGCGGCATCGTGCTTGGTTTTACGTTGGTGATTTCTCTGGCTTCAGGTACCTTGTTTGGCTTGATGCCGTGCTTGAAAGTCTTCCGGCAAAATTTGCAGGACACGTTAAAGGACGGTGGACGCGGAGTGGGCGGCGCTCGCCAGAACGCGCAGAACTGGCTGGTAGTTTTCCAGATGGCGACGACGCTGGTGCTACTGGTGGGCGCCGGTTTGATGATTCGCAGCTTGGTAAAGCTTTCGGAAGTAAATACAGGCTTTCAGCCGCGGGGAGTGCTGACCTTCGGACTTGAGGCTCCGCCGTCGATGATTGGCGTGAGCCCGAATGCAACGCGGGCTTATCTCCGTGAGGCCAATTCGAAAATCGCTTCTACACCTGGCGTTGATGCAGTGTCGTTTTCCTGGGCCGCGCTACCGATGCAATCCGATGATGAGGAGCTCTTCTGGCTGGATGGAGAACCGAAACCGCAGAGCCAGAATGCTATGCACTGGGCGATCCGGTACATTGTGGAGCCCGGATACCTGAAGGCAATGGGGATTCCGCTGCTGAATGGGCGCTTTCTGGCATCGAGCGACGACGAACGTGCGCCGCGCGCGGTGGTGATTGACGACGTGTTCGCGCGAAAGTTTTTCGGCAATAGCGATCCGGTGGGTAAGCGCATTTTTCTGGAGCAGTTTGACGAGCCGGCCACGGTGGTCGGCGTGGTCGGGCATGTGAATCAATGGGGCCTGGACAATGACGCGGTGCATCCGCTACGGGCGGAGATTTACCAGGCGATGATGCAGCTGCCGGAACAGCAACTGGGACTGATACTGATGGGCATGGATGTCGTCGTACATTCCAGATACAACGCTGATACCGCGTTTCAGAGTATTCACAACGTGGTAACGCAGATGAATCACGAGCAGGTGGTATATAACCCGGAGACGATGGAGTCAGTGATTGCGGATACGCTGGCGGCGCGGCGCTTCTTGATGATTTTGCTTGCTGTGTTTGCGGGAACGGCACTGCTGTTGGCAAGTATCGGGATGTATGGGGTTATTTCTTACCTGGTTGCGCAGCATTCGCGTGACATTGGCGTGAGGATGGCGCTTGGCGCCGACCGCAGAGACGTGTTTCGCTGGGTGCTGACGCGCGGCGGACAGCTTGCCGTGTTTGGCGCGGTTGCCGGAATTCTGGCGGCTCTGGGGCTGACGCAGGTGATCGCGCGCTTCTCATCGCTACTCTATGGCGTGCACGCGTATGATCCGTGGACGATGGCGGGCGTGACTCTGTTGATGATGGTTGTAGCGTTTGCGGCGTGCTACCTGCCGGCGCGGCGGGCAATGCGGATTGATCCGATGCAGGTGCTGCGCGCAGAGTAGTCCCGCTTGGTTGGTTCTACTTGAGGGCTTGGCGTAGCCTTCCCTTGGCCGCGGCGAGTTTCGCTTCGGCATCTGAGCGCGAAAGGCCTAGTCGCTGCATGACGATTGCGGTTTTCACTGAGCCTGCTTCGTCGAGGAGTGTCGCGGCTTTCTCTTGAGGTAATTCCGCCAGGGTGGAGATGATTCGGGCAGCGCGGTCGCGCAACTTCACGTTTGTCGGCTGCACGTTGACCATCAGGTTGCCGTAGACGTAGCCGAGTCGTACCAATGATCCGGTGGAAAGCATGTTGAGGACTAGCTTCGTCGCGGTGCCTGCTTTCATGCGTGTTGAGCCGGTGACGACTTCTGGGCCGACGGCTGGTGTTATCGCGATTTCTGCGCGCTGCGCGAGTTGCGAGCCCGGAACGCAGCTGAGGCCCGTGGTTGATGCGCCGAGCTTGCGAGCGTAGTCGATGCCGCCGAGAACGTAGGGGGTGCGTCCGCTGGCGGCGATGCCAACAAGCGCGTCTTTTGTGCTGAAACCGCTGGCTTCGAGATCGCGTTGGCCCTGTGTCGCGTCGTCTTCTGCGCGCTCTACAGAGCGGCGTAGGGCGATGTCGCCGCCGGCGATCAATCCCTGCACCAACTCGGGTGGTGTGTTGTAAGTTGGAGGGCACTCTGAGGCGTCGAGCACGCCTAGCCGGCCTGACGTGCCTGCTCCCATGTAGAAGAGGCGTCCGCCGTTGTCGAGGCGGGCTACGATCGCGTTGACAGCTTTGGCGATGTTCGGTAACTCCTGCTCGACGGCTTGAAGCACCTCGCGGTCGGCGGCGTGCATTGTTCTCAGCAAGTCGATAGTCGAGAGCTGATCGAGGTTTTCGGTTGCCGGATTGCGTGCTTCAGTCAACAGCTGGTCGAGCTTTTCCATACTATGAGCTTACTTTGCAACGGCTGCGTTCAGAACTGGATGGTCGAGTCCCTGCAGGCTGCGGCCGGGTGCGCCTTCGAGGTCGAAGACGACGACTTCGTTCTCTCCCTGTTTGAGCCAGGGGCCCGGGATGTAGAGGGTTTTTTGCGGGCCAATGTTCCAGACGCGGCCGAGGGCGCAGCCGTTTAGCCAGACTTCGCCCTTGGTGAACGCGCTGGTGTCGAGAAAAGTGTCGGCTGGCTTGTCAACCTTGAATGTGGCGCGGTAGAAGCAGGGGCCGGAGCATGGCGCGTCTCTGAAGGCGAGTTTTTCTGGCGTGAGCATCGGCAGCGGGTAGATGTCCCAGCCGGTGATGGGCTTGCCTGCTAATGTGACTTCCTTTGTGATGCCCTTGCGCTCTCCGCGCAGGACCTTGGTAAAGTTCACGCGGCCTGTGTTCTCGACGAGGATATCGAGCGTCGCGGTGCCTGCCGGGATTGCTAACTGCCCCGAGTTTTGGTTCAGGCGGCGATCGGCGGTCCCGATAAGTTTGCCGTCGATGTAAATTTTCGCGTAGTCGTGGAGTTGATCGAGAACCAAGTCGCCAAGGATAGGGCCGCTAAGCGTTGTTCGATAGAGAATGTAGCCGTAGGCCTGGTCGAGGTCTTCCATCGAGAGCGGCTGCTCGCTGTGTGTGGGTTTGGGCAGGTAGTTCCAGAGCGATGCTGACTGGGTAAGCGTGAACGACGGGATGGTGATGGCCGAGTCTACTGATGGTAAAGGCAGAGGTGTCTTACCAGTAGCTTTCGCGATGGTGTCGCGGAAGAGAAAATATTTCGCAGTGGGGCGGCCGCTTTCGTCGAGCGGCGAGTCGTAGTCGTAGCTGGTGACGTCGGGCTCGTAGTTTTTGCCGTTGGAGTTGGCTCCGTTCATCCAGCCGAAGCTGGTGCCTCCGTGAAACATGTAGAGGCTGATGGAGTAGCCCTGGCGCAGCGTCCAGTCGAGGTCGGCGGCCTGCTGCTTGGCGTCGGTCGAGGCGTGCTTTGCGCCCCAGTGATCGAACCAGCCATCCCAGTATTCACTGTTCATGAAGGGGCCTTCAGGGCGTAGCTTCTTAAGCGTTTCGAAGCCCTTCTGAGATTCTCCGGGACCGAAGTTGATGGCTGCTGGCAATTCTGGAAGCGAGCCAGCCGGCACTTGCTCGGGTCCATCGGCAGTGTAGAGCTGCGACTTTGTAAATCCGGCATCGACGAGCATGTGATGGATCTGTTCCATATAGGCGTGGTCTTTGTCGAAGGAGCCGTATTCGTTTTCGACTTGCACCAGAATGACAGGGCCGCCGTTGCCGATTTGTAACTGTGACAGTTCCTTACCCAGACGCGTGAACCAGCGCTTTGTGGGCTCGATAAATTTTGCATCACTGGAGCGCACGACAGTGCTGTGCTCCTTGAGCAGCCATGCGGGGAAGCCGCCGAATTCCCATTCAGCACAGGCATAGGGACCGGGGCGCAGGATAACGTAAAGACCTTCCTGCTGGGCCTCGCGGATGAACTCAGCTACGTCGTTGTTACCGGTGAAGTCATAGACGCCGGACTGCGGTTCATGCATGTTCCAGAAGACATATGTAGTGATGGTGTTCAGGCCCATGGCTTTTGCCCAGCGCATCCGATCGCGCCAATAAGCGCGCGGGATGCGCGCGTAGTGCATCTCGCCGGAGATGACCTGGAACGGTTTGCCATCGAGGGTGAATTGGCCGTTCTCTACTTTGAAGGTGTGCGCTTCGGCGTGAGCTGTTCGGTGAGCCGACAAGAAGAGGGTAGAGAGAAGAAAGAGCAGCGCGACAGCAAGGCGTTTCATCAAGGCGGGTTTTCTCCGGACGGTTTTGAAGAGGTAGTGTACAGGGCCGTGTTGACGCATGGGAACGGCAACGGCTCGATAGCACAAGCTTGTCGTGCCACTCGGAAGGGCCAAATTTGTTGGCGTCGAGGTGGCACCCTACAATGGTTGCTGGAAAGACCGGAGCAGTCCCCTTCATGCCGAACACCACACGCTACGTTTGTATTCACGGGCATTTTTATCAGCCGCCGCGCGAGAATCCCTGGCTCGAACAGGTTGAGACGCAGGACTCAGCGGCTCCGTTTCATGACTGGAATGAGCGCATCACTTCGGAGTGCTATGCGCCGAATGGCGCCTCCCGCATTGTGAATAAGCAGAATGAGATTATCCGCATTCTGAACAACTATTCGCATATCAGCTTTAACTTTGGGCCAACGCTGCTGTCGTGGCTGGAAGCGAATGCGCCGCGCACCTATCGCACGGTGCTTGAAGGCGACCGCGTGAGCCAGAAGCGCTTCTCCGGGCATGGGTCGGCGATGGCGCAGGTTTACAACCACATCATTATGCCGCTCGCGAGTACGCGCGACCGTATCACGCAGATTCGCTGGGGCATTGCCGATTTTGAGCGCCGCTTTGGTCGCAAGCCCGAGGGTATGTGGCTGGCGGAGACGGCGGTCGACTCGGAAACACTGGAGCTGCTGGCCGATCACGGTATTCGGTTTACGATCCTTGCGCCAGGCCAGTGCGCGCGTGTGCGTCCGCTGACGAAGAGTACGCCGGCGTCGGGAAGTGAAGTGAAGTGGACGGACACGAATGCTGACTCGCTCGATACGCGGCATCCGTACACGGTGCGGCTGAAGACCGGAAAAGATATCGCTATCTTTTTCTACGACGGCGCTCGCTCGCGTGCGATTGCCTTCGAAGGCATTCTGAACAGCGGCGACAACTTTGCCGCGCGGCTGATCGGCGGCTTCTCCGCGGAGGCGGCTGCGCAGATTGTCCAAGTGGCCACGGATGGCGAGAGCTACGGCCACCATCACAGGCACGGCGAGATGGCGCTTTCCTATGCGCTGAAACTCATCGAGAAGACTGGTGATGTGCGGTTGACGAATTACGCGGAGTTTCTGGAGAAGTTTCCTCCGGAGCATGAGGCGCAGATTGTCGAGAACACATCTTGGAGCTGCGTGCATGGCGTGGGGCGCTGGTGTTCGAATTGCGGCTGCAACATGGGCGGCCATCCGGAGTGGACTCAGCAATGGCGCAGGCCGCTGCGCGATGCGCTCGACTGGTTGCGCGATGCGGTAATCCCGCTGACAGAAAAGGCTGCGGCTTCGCTCTTTGAAGATGTGTGGGCGGCGCGCGATGCTTACATTTCTGTAGTGCTGGGACGCAGCAGCGAGGCAACGACAAAGTTTCTGGCGTCACACGCCAGTCACGAATTGAACCTGGAAGAGCGGATCACGGCGCTCAAGCTGATGGAGATGCAGCGGCACGCTCTGCTGATGTATACGAGTTGCGGATGGTTCTTCGACGAAATCTCCGGCATTGAGACGGTGCAGATTGTTGCCTATGCGGGTAGAGTGCTTCAGCTTGCGGGAGAGGTCTTTGGCGAAGAAGGCGGCATCCTCGAAGCGCAGTTTCTTGAGCTATTGAGGAAGGCGAAGAGCAATGTCCCCGAGCAGGAAGATGGCGCGGCCATTTATCGGCGCCAGATCAAGACGATGCAGGTGGGACTGGAGCAGGTGGCGGCGCACTATGCCATCAGCTCGATCTTTACCAGCTATGCGGATGAGGCGGAGCTGTTCTGCTATTCGATTCGCAGGCTTACTTACGAGGTCGTCACATCCGGGCGGGGACGGCTGCTCTTCGGGCAGGCTCGCGTTGCTTCGCAGATTACGCAGGAGCCGGAGACGGTGATTTTCGCCGTCGTTCACTTTGGCGACCAGAATATTACCGCGGTGGTGAAGAACTACGATCCATCGCAGACTGAAGAATACAAGAGCTTTGTACAGAAGGCGCGGTCGGCGGTGATGGGAGCGGACTTTCCTGCGCTGATTCGTCTTTTCGACCATACCTTTGATGGCCGGACCTATTCGATCCAGTCGCTGTTCAAAGATGAGCAACGCCGGATTGTGAAGCTGATTCTGGCGTCGACGATTACCGAGGTGGAGTCGAGCCTGATCGCGATTTACGAGGATCACGCATCGCTGCTGCATTTCCTGGGGCAGACTGGCTTGCCCAAGCCACCGGCGTTAAGCATGGCTGCAACGTTCGCGGTGAATGCGGGCTTGAAACGAGCACTTGAGAGCGAGCCTATCGATGCGTTGCAGGTGCGCGCATATCGCGGGCTGGCTGCGGGAGACAAGATAGAGATTGACAGGGGCACGCTCAGTTTCATCTCGGATCAGAAGATGAAGCGCGCGATGGCGCGGCTGCAGGCGGACTTCAGGAACATGGTGCTTCTGGAAAATGCGTTGCTGACGGCGCGCACGCTTAAGGAGTTGCCGTTTGAACTGAACATCTGGCAGGCGCAGAACATCTGGTACGACACGCTCAAGTTTTCCCGAAAACGGGAAATGCCGGATGAATGGAAGACGAAGTTTCTGGAGCTTGGCAAGGAGATGAGAATCCGCGTGGACGACTTGGTGGTGGAAGAAGACGAAGATGCGGCGCGCGCAGTGGAGGTAGCGGCCGCGACGTAGAATCCGCTAGCGGCTGCGAATGAGCACGGCCGTTGCGTCGTCGGCCTGAGGGGAGCTGTCGCCAAACTGGCGGACTTCGTCGATCAGGCCGTTCACACATGCGTCCGGTTGCATGAAGTGCTCGAGCAGACGCGCCGCTCCGTATTCCTCATCATGGCGGTTGGTGGCCTCGGTGATGCCATCGGTGTAGAAAAGCAGTCGTGTGCCGGGTTCCAATCGGAGCGTGTGTTCAGGATATGAGGACGGAGCCACGCCAAGCGGCAGTCCCGGCTCTACATCCAGGAACGAGCCGTTGCCATTAATCAGCAGCGGACGCAGATGCCCTGCGCTGGCGACAGTTACTTCGCGAGAATTGACGTCGAGCACTGCGTAGATCATGGTCACGAATTTTCCTATCGGAAAATCTTCAAGAAGTGTCTGATTCAGTTGTGCGAGAGTTTCGCCGGGCGAAAAATGCAGCTTTGCGAGTGACCGCAGGATGGCGCGTGTCGCTGACATAAGCAGAGCAGCCGACATCCCTTTGCCGGAGACATCGGCGAGGACGATACCGTAGCGCTCACCGCCGAGATCAATGAAGTCGAACCAGTCGCCGGCGACCGATCCGGCAGGGTGCCATGCGGTCTCAAAAGCAAAACCGGGAACGAGCGGCGTCGCTTTGAGAAAGATCGCCAGCTGCATCGCACGCGCGTCGTCGGCTTCTTGTTGCATGCGCTGGCGCTCGTGGCGCTCGCGTTGAAAGAGGCGCGCATTCTCGATGGCAACGGCTACGTGTCCGGCCAGCGCTTCGAGAACAAGGAGTTGGTTCTCGGAGAAGGCGTTGGTATCGATGTGATCGATGCTGAAAACACCGACGACCTCGCCGCCGATCTTGAGCGGGATGCTGACCTCAGAACGAGTAGTCGACTCACAGGGAATGTAGAAGGGATCGAGGTGGACATCGGGTGCGTAATACATCTGTCCGGTTGCTGATACCTGACCTACGATTCCTTCGCGGCCTATCTTGAGACGGGCGCCCTTTTTGTGCATCCTGCAACCGCGAACCCCTTGCAGCACCATCTCGTCGGTTTCGGGGTGACGCAGCCAGATGGCGACTTCGACGGTTCCGAGAGAATCTGCCAGATCGTTCACAACGTGATCGAAAAGCTGTTCGAGATCAAGCGTCGATGTGATGAGCTGCGCGGCACGCTGCAGCTTCATAAGGATTTGAACGAATTCACAGGACGATGGAGTTGGCGAGACCAGTGTGTCGTTATCGTCAATGAAGCTCAGGGTGTTTCCCATGCGGTTCTCCTTTCCGCGGAGACGGCGGGCGAAAGGTTGACCTTTAGATGTGGCAGTCCCAACCGCGATGCAATCTATTCGACCTTTTCTAATGAATAAGTTAGCCCATCAGCTGCGCCATCGAAGCGCGACCGGGCCTGACATCGGGTGGCGCATGGACTGGCCCGACGACGCCGCTTCAAGACGTGCCTGCTTGAGCGCGAAGTACCACTTCGCCGGGCGGTCGGCGTCGTCGATGAGCATCAGCGTGGGGTCATACTTCAGGCCCTCTGCCTGTTGGATCATCGTGACCTGATCCTGTTCGACGAAGCGCTTGCCGAAAAACGTAGCTATGGCAGTTATAAATGGGACGCGATAGAAGATGTTCCAGGCTGCGTAGACATCGATGCGGCAGGCATTTGCAACTGTTGGAGTTACAGTTGTGATGCTCGAAAACCATTTGTCGCCGGCGCGGATAGTTTCGTAGCGGCGGTTAGGAAGCACGAAGTCGATGGTGGTGGTGATGGGCTCGCCGTAGACGCCGAGGAGTTTGTAAGGTGCGCTGTTGGCTGATGGTGTGTGCGAGGCCATGCGGAAGCCCTGCTCAATGGGCTCAAAGTGCTTTTCTTTTTCGTGGATGCTGGCTTGCTTGCGCCACCACCATGATTGGTGAACGAACGGTCCATGTGCCGGGTCCATAAGGCCGATGATGCCGTGGTCGACGTTGCAGGGCAGGTCGGCAGTCAGGTGTTGGCTGCGAAAACGCGGACCGAATTTAGGAGCTTCAGGAACGGGTGGCAATGTCGTCTCGTCGACGCGTACACGGCCTGAGCCAGGTTCCGGCACATAGACCCATGCGTAGCCGTCGCGCTCTTCGCAAGGAAACGCGGTTCCGTAGATGCGCGTTGGGTCGAGCATGTCGCGGCTGGTGAGGGATGGGATTTCCTTGCACTGACCGCTGACCGGCTCGAAGGCCCAGCCGTGGTATTTGCAGGTGAGGCGCTCGCCGTCGAACCATCCGCAGGAGAGCGGGATGCCCCGATGCGGGCAGCTGTCGCGCATGGCGAAGAGGCGTCCATCAGCGCGGCGGCCGAGGACAAGCGGAATGTCCATGAGCATGGCCGTGACCAATTCTTTTCCATGCAGCGATTCGCTTCGCATGGCTGGGTACCAGTCGTTATAGATGAGCGTCGTGCTTGGGCCTTGCGGAGGCTCGATCGTTGTGAGCTTTGTTGCCATGACTTATTTCCACTATAGCTCTACGGATACGAAGAGGTCCGCCAAGATTCAGCTGTCTTAAATCGCCATGACCAGCAGTTTGCGCTCGGTCATTTCTTCGATGGCGTAGCGAATGCCTTCGCGTCCTAGCCCCGAGTCCTTTACGCCGCCGTATGGCATGGGATCGAGGCGCCAGGTTGGCGTGTCCCCAACGATGAGGCCGCCGACATCGAGCGTCTCGTAGGCGCGGAAGATGCGGCCCGCATCGCGCGTGAATAAGCCCGCCTGCAGGCCATAACGTGAGCGGTTGACTTCGCCGATGACGGCTTCGAAATCGTCGTATGGTTCGATGACGATAACCGGGGCGAAGACCTCTTCGTCGAGCACTTTCATCGGGCTGCGGGTTGCGGTCAGCAGAGTGGGCTCGACGAGACTGCCTTCACGCGAGCCGCCGGTGAGGACTGTTGCGCCTGCGGCGCGGGCCTCATCGATCCAGCTTTCGATCCGTTCCGCGTCTGACCGGCGGATGACGGGACCGACGTCGGTGGCCTCGTTTGCCGGATCGCCCATGACGAGGGTTCCCACGTGCTGGATCGCGTGCTTCAGGAATTCGTCAAAGGCTGGCCGCTCGACGTAGACGCGCTGCACGGAAATGCAGCTTTGCCCGGCGTAACTGGTTCCGGCGATGACTGTCTTCTGTGCGGCTGCGGCAAGGTCCGGCCAGTCGCTGTGAACGATGACGGCGGCGTTGCCTCCAAGTTCGAGTAACACACGCTTCTTGGCGGCTTTCTGCTTAAGCGCCCAGCCTACTTTCGCGCTTCCGGTAAAGCTGAAGACCTTCAGGCGGTCTTCGTGTTCGAGCAGAAATTCCGTGTCTTCATTGGCGAGCGGCATGAGGGCGATGGCTTCGGGCGGCCATCCTGCTTCGATGAGGAAGTCGCCGAGCTTGAGCGACGAGAATGGCGTTTGGGGCGCGGGTTTGAGCAGCACCGGGCAGCCGGCAGCGACGGCGGGCGCAACTTTGTGAGCCACCAGATTCAGCGGAAAGTTGAAGGGTGTGACGGCGAAGACCGGACCTGCAGGAAAGCGGCGAACGATGCCCCATCGGCCTTCATTGCCGCCCAGCAGATCGAGCGGCAGGACTTCCCCGCTATCGCGAGTCGTTTCCTCAGCAGCGGTAGTGAAGGTCAGGATCGCGCGCTCGACTTCAACTTGTGCGGCTTTGAGAGGTTTCCCAGCTTCGGCAACGATGAGCTGTGTAAGGTCATATCGTTGCGCCGCGATTTTGGCGGCCACACCCTCGAGAATCTGCTTGCGCTGGTAGCTGGCGAGCTTGCGGGTCGCGGCAAAGGACTCGTCGAGAAGCCGCACTGCCTCGATGGCGTGGTTGCGCGAGGCTTGCTTTACCGTTCCAACCAGGCTCTGGTCCCAAGGCGAGCGGATTTCTACCTCTTCACCCTCAAAAATCTCCTGTCCGCCGAGCAAGAAGCCGCGCCTCGTCTCTTGTTTCGCCATTTGTTCCCCATTCTACTGACATTTCAAGTACACTGGTCACCGATGACCGACGGACGACGCCCTGTACGATACGATGCCGCCCTTGCAATCCGTGAACTCACGGCTGCCGACCCGAAACTAGGTCAGCTGATCGAGCGCGCCGGGCCCTACACGCTGAAACTCAAGAGCCAGCATTCTCCTTTTGAGGCGCTGCTCGAATCGATCATTTATCAGCAACTCCACGGAAAGGCCGCAGCCGCCATTCTAAAGCGTCTGCTTACACTCTTCGGCGAATTTCACCCAAGCCCGGAGCATGTGCTGGGGGCGAGTGACGATATGCTGCGATCGGTGGGCCTGTCAGGCAGCAAAAGCAAAGCGCTGCGCGATCTTGCCGCGAAGACGCTCGACGGAACGGTACCGACGCTGACGGCCATCCGTCGCATGCCGGATGCGGAGATCCTGGACCGGTTGACGCA
>Ga0207028_1188_pt1 | contig 11761 bp, 10 predicted proteins | sample Alteio_BWMinCont_41_FD_153287 | JGI IMG/M metagenome (GOLD analysis project Ga0207028, IMG submission 153287) | Enriched cells from forest soil in Barre Woods Harvard Forest LTER site, Petersham, Massachusetts, United States -... | ecosystem: Environmental > Terrestrial > Soil > Temperate forest >... | reverse complement strand
TCTTGTTGTTTTGGGTTGATAGGATGCTTGCTTTCTGTGTCTGGTATTAATACACCAAGACTGTTTTTACCTAGACCCATGGTATGGCACGGTTGTCTTGTAGGACTGTAATCATATTCTGAAATATTTAAAATTTTCGCTTGCTTGCAGTGTTCTGAAAAAAAAGGTTGTAGGACATTCATTTCATTCACATTAGGCAACACAATAATTAAATCCGTATCTGTTGGTAACTGGCTAACAATTTCTTGAGCTGAATCTGAATTCATTTCACCTGGATGTTTTGGAAGAATATGAATTATATTGACTGTAGGAAATTGCTGCCTGGCTTTAAGTATTTCTTTAATAATTTTATCTTGTTGAGATTTTACTATCCATGTTAGTTGCAGAGTCTTATCTTGAAGAAGTATGGGTAGGGTTTTAAGTGCTGCATGATAATCACCTGCGCCATCAACTGCACAGGTATAAATGAGAATTTTTTTCATAACTTTACCAATATAAACATTAAAATATTTTTATAAAAAGCGCTTTATTTGCCATTCGCACGCTAATAATTTTCATATCACCACTTGAAACTAGGAAAATTTGTTATTTGCCTTGCATTTGTTATAGTTGTGATATTTTAAATCAAATAGCCATGCCATATGTCCTAAAGAGATATAAATTTTCTGCAAGTGGCCCTTGATGACACGAATCGTAAGATGCCGTCGTTTTATATTTTTTGCTGCATCTTATCTAAAAACGTAGCAATATCTAACATTGTTTATTAATAAGCCATAATTATAACTAATGATTATTAAAAAAACTAGTTCTTATTAATGCTTTGCCAATAAAATGAACATTAATTGACCATTAATGACTCCAACAATTTCCGCTAACGTCTTTTAGGGTGTAACCTGGAATAACAAGGTTTCGTAAACTTTTATGGATGATAACAAAATGAATATGGCATTTTTAAACTCTGATAAGTTACCTTACCGTGAGTTAGATATAGTTTAAATTGATGCTATTATTTTGAATGGCTTTTTCTAATAAGCTTCGCAATTTGGTTTATAAAATCTTTATCATTCAATAAAGTTGCTTTAATTTCATCTATATCTTCTGAATCATCCTGCGATTGAGCGATCAGATTTCGTAACGCTTGATTGATTTGCGTTTGATATGGAAATGCGCCAGGATCCTTCGCTTTCGATTTAAAATGCTCAATAACATCTTTATCAAGTAAAATGGTAATACGATCTTTGGTGTGATCTTCTATTTTTTTACGGAAAGCAGGTAATACACCACGACGTTTAACTTTCATTTTTTTTAAATCATATTCCGGTTTCATAATCATTTTTCTCCCGCTTGGTTGCTAATCTTGCTGATATAATTCGTATTTTTTCATCACGAATCGTATAACAAACCATCAAAGTTCTACTATGATTTGATCGAGCAATCATAATTTCTCTATCTTCATCCTCGCTATGGTCGGGGTCATAAAAAGCAACTTGATGTCGATCATAAAAACACGTCATTGCTTCATCAAAAGTAACCAAATGCTTTTTTGCATTGGTAATCGCTTTCTTGTAGTCCCATTCAAATTCCATGCTATATGTATATCATATGCATATGATGCATACAAGTAAAAAGTTGATGTGGGCTGAAAATATCCATTTTATTTTAAAAATATTATTTTACGTAATATGTATTATTACGTTTAAATGTTAAATAATAGCATATGATGTGATCTTTTATAACACATGATAAGGGGGATTATACTGAGCTAGAGATAAAATTATAAAAAAAAGAAGCGTAACTTCTCTAGAAATAAACGTTATCGTTAGCTATAGTATAAATAATAAGCAATGGTATGATTTAGCCTAGTGTTATGGTATATACTTTAACTTATGGGCTTTTATTATTAAAATTATTAGCACTTAAGTAGTAATCATAAAAATTGAGGAGAATTAATATGTCAACCACTCGAGATACTGCTATCGAGAATTTAGTAAAAAAAATAAATTCCAATATGACTAATTTTAATCAGCAAACTTCTCTTCAACAGTATAATGAACATCAGCAAGGTGTTGCGGCTTTGGCACTTGATGCAAAAAATAATAACCTAAAAGAAAAAGACTATTTCATAGGAAGATATGATCTCTCCAAGGATCAAGAGCTTCAAGCTAAAATTGTTGAAATCAAAAAGCGTGTGTCTACTTTAAAAGGAACGGAATTAATGGATGTAGCTAGGATTCACATTGCGGTTCATGGCTCGCCTGATGAAACAAGAAAAGCTCTAGAAGGAATAGCTGTAGAAGCTGAAATTGCTGGTCGTATTAGAGAAAAATTAGGTATGCCTGACACCGTAAGCATACTAATTGAAGCCTCCAAAGATCCAAAATTTGTTAAAGTCAAAATCCCTGGTAGTGCAATTAAAATTTATTTAGCTCCAGAAGAAAAATCGGAGCTGACTACGCAAACTCAAGTACATCATTCTGCAACGCAGAAACCAACAGTTCCTGAATGGGAAATTCCAGAGAAGATAAATAGTGAACGACAATGGTTTTCTGCTCAAATTGATTTATTAGAAAAAAAAGCAATTGAATTGAATGCGGATATTCAAAAATATGACCCGAGCGGTGATATGGAACGTATGAAAAAAATTTCAGAGTTGGTTAATAATGCAAAATCGAATCTTGGAAGTCTTCCTCCTAAAGATTTGTTTTTATTTAAAGGACGCGAGGGCATCACAGCCGAGTTAAAAAATTATGTTACCGCAACATTAGTGGACGTATTACAATCCAAACAAAATGAGGCCGCTAGTAAAAGCAAGATGAATCCTACATAAAATGAACTCCAATAATAAGCGTGATAATTGTTATTATCAGCCCTATTGACACCATCCAAATTATGCTTTATTATTGCCTAATATGCAACATATTTCATTAAATTTCAATAAGTTATAATTGTGTCGACAGTGTCGACACAATTTCAAATGGGCATGATAGTTATGACAAATAAAGAGGTTATTCCACAGCTTTTTAACGATATTAGCATATTGATTGATTCTGCTAAATCTAAAGTTGCCAAACAAGTCAATTCCGTATTAATAATGCTGTATTGGAAAATTGGTCAACGCATATATCAAGAGGTTCTCAAAGAAGAACGTGCTGAATACGGTGAAATCATCATAAATGAATTATCTAAACAGCTTAAATACAACTATGGGCAAGGTTTTGGCCCTCGAGTATTACGCAGAATGGTACGTCTAGCAAGGCTATATCCAGACGAAAAAATTATGTCGACACTGTCGACACAGTTGTCATGGTCACATTTTGTTGAATTAACCGCATTAGAGGACCCTTTAAAGCGACAATTTTATTCCGAAATGTGTCGATTAGAACACTGGAGTGTCCGTGATCTGCGTAAAAGGCTAGACGGCATGTTATATGAGAGAACGGTGATATCACGTCAGCCCGAACAAGTGATTGAACATGATCTCAAACAACTTCAGAAAGAGGATGAATTAACACGCAATTTGGTTTTTAGAGATCCATATATTTTAAACTTTCTTGAACTACCTGCAAATTTTAGTGAGAAAGACCTTGAAAATTCTATACTAGATGAGCTATGTGATTTTTTACAGGAACTTGGAACGGATTTTTGCTTCATTGCTCGTCAGAAGCGAATCACAATTGATAATGAAGATTATTATATCGATTTATTAATGTTTCATCGTGGCCTCAGACGACTTATAGCGATTGACCTCAAGCTCGGAAAATTTAAAGCAAGTCATAAAGGCCAGATAGAATTATATTTGCGTTGGTTAGACAAGCATGAACGAAGAAAAAATGAAGAACAGCCTTTAGGGCTTATACTCTGCGCTGAAAATCAGCATGAGCATGTTGAACTTCTAGAGTTAAGTAAAAGCGGTATCCATGTTGCTCAATATCTAACAGAGTTGCCGCCTAAAAATATATTAGAAGCTAAATTACATAAAGTAATAGAAATTGCACGTGAGAAACATGAGCGCTTGCGATTGATAAATAAGGACGCAGAAAAAGATGGCGAATAATATACCATCGCCAAAACCATTATTTGATACCTTAGATAATGTCTTATTGCATCATCCCTTACTTGAATTGGCGGACATTTACTCAGATGATTTTAAACACGCTGCTTCATTTTTAAAAGCATATAAAGGTAGTCAAGGTACATTTAATGCTTATCGTCGTGAAATCGAACGCTTACTCCAATGGTCATGGCTTATCGCAGAAAAATCAGTAAAAGATTTACGTCGAACTGACATTGAAATGTATCTCACATTCTGTCAATCCCCTCCTCATTCGTGGATCGGCACTAAAAAAGCCCCTCGTTTTTTAGAAAAAAATGGCGAACGCACACCTAATTTGGAATGGCGTCCTTATGTTGTTACTATTTCAAAAATAGCCCACCGTAAAGGCAACAAACCTGATATAAAAAACTATGAATTATCATCAACAGCCATAAAAGATATTTTTTCTATATTAAGCAGCTTTTATAATTTTCTTATTCAAGAAGATTACACCGAAGTGAACCCTATCCTTCATATTCGTCAAAAAAGTAAATATATCCGTAAAAAACAAACCAAATCGAAAATTCGCCGTCTCTCAGAATTACAATGGGAATATGTCATCGAAACTGCGGAAATCATGGCAGAAGAAGATCCAGACCAACACCATCGCACACTTTTTATCATGACTGCATTATATGCTATGTATTTACGTATTTCGGAATTAGCTGCTAGTGAACGTTGGACACCAAAAATGTGTGATTTTTATCGTGATCATGATGGGCTATGGTGGTTCACAACAGTTGGCAAAGGTAACAAAGAGCGACAAATTTCAGTAAGTGATGCTATGCTTGCAGCGCTAAAAAAATATCGTAGATCAATGAAACTATCCCCACTACCCTCACCTTCTGATAAGACACCACTCCTTACCAGATATAAAGGAAAAGGTGCTATTACCAGCACAACTTATATCAGAAAAATTGTTCAACGTTGTTTTGACCGCGCTATTCTTAGATTGCAGGAAGATGGTTTTATCGAAGATGCTGATGTCCTGCTTGAAGCCACAGTGCATTGGCTGCGCCACACAGGTATTTCTGATGATGTGAAAATTCGGCCTAGAGAGCACGTACGTGATGATGCTGGACATAGCTCAGGTGCTATTACTGATAAGTATATTGATATTGAATTGCGTGAAAGACATGCAACGGCTAAGAAAAAACCAATTAAATAAGATGGCTGAGTGTAATAACAAAATTTTTTAAGAGATGATTATGGCAAATAAAAAAGTATTATTATTAGGCGCAGGTTTTACAGCTAACTTCGGTGCGCCGGTGGCTAGTCAAGTATGGAATGATTTATTTAATTTTCCTGTCATACAAAAAAATTGGGGATTAAGGTCAGCATTAAAGTCGCACCAAGAGATGAGTGATTTTGAGGAATTTTTTAGCGAAGTTGTACATGGTTTTAATTTTACAAAAGAAGAAAAGCAAATAGTAGCAACTGCTGTCATAGAAATTTATGAACGTATCAATGCACATACTGAAACGCTTATGATTCATGGTAATTCATCAGGTATTTGCTTTCAAAAGCTAATGTATTTTCTGAAAAGATTTTCTAATCTAGAGCAGGGCAAAGGATTTGTTTTTACTTTGAATCAAGACTTGTTCCTAGAAAAATTAGTGAATAAATATTTACGAAAAGATAAACGATTTTCAGATTTTTCTATAAACTATCCTTTTATAAATTCACCTTATGTTGACGATACATGGAAATCAAAACTTCCAACTCAGGATCGATTAAATGAATTATTAACTCTTCCTAATGTTGGTGGCAGTTTGCATTTAGGCAGAAAATTTCCATATTACATTAAATTGCATGGATCATCAGGATGGACTCATGATGATGATAAGATAAGTATTCCTATCATTGGTAAAAATAAATCAAAACAAATTTTACAAGAACCATTGTTAAAGTGGTATATTAATTTTTTTGAACAAACGTTAGATGAAACAGTTGATATATGGGTAATAGGTTATAGCTTTTCAGATAAACATATCAATGAACTACTTATGAACTCAATGCAAAGACATGGATCAATGTTATATGTCGTTGACACAAAAACATATAATGATTTCATGAAACAAATTTTATCATTTGATAGCAAACTATATGGTCTGATAGATAGACAGTTGCGCGGCTATCTTCCATATCTCTTAAAAAAAATTTTTCCAGCAGACGATTTCCGCCACTTTGATACCCTAACAGCATGATTTTTACTATAATTAGACCTTAAAGTGCTTTTCTTTTGATTTGGTCATCCGTGCTTACATCAGGTTCCTTACCAATTTTAAATAACAATGCTGGCTTTAATTTAAATCGACTTTCTTCATAAGATGCATCATAATCGCTGGGTCGAGGTAATGCGAAGATTCCGTGATTTTTTAACGGAGAACGGCTAATTTTTTCTTGTGTTTTTTGCCACTCACCTATATTTATTTTTTTATTATCTAATAAATTTTCAACTTCTTCTCCCGCTATTGCTTTTGGAACATCTCTTGCTGATATTACCCAATCCACTGTAGATACAAAACTTGGTAAATGTTTGAGGTAACTTTCACTGGTATCAATAGTCCAATTGTTGATATAAGAAAGCTGTGTTTCTTTATCTATCACGGGATGTTGGCAAACTTTTCCATCTTTAACATACACATGCACAATGCCATGATTTGAGTTATATTCGAAGTTGATTTGCGTCTTGTCAATTTTATCTAAATTGATTTTTACAAGTTGATAAGTAGTCTTATCTTCATTGCCTTGACTGTAATATTCAGTGTTGCCAAAAGCACGAATACCCACTACAAATCCAGTATTAAGATTATGAAATTTTGAAAGTGTATCTAGATTTTTGTCACCATAAAATCCAAAAGTACTTTGCATATCACCGCATGAACTTCTATGGCTTAAGATATTTCCATAACCACTACCACCGAATCCAAAAGAACACCAATGATAAAATTCAGAACGTCTTTTTTGCAGACCCTCCTGATCTTTTTTTGAAAATTTCTCGATATGAAATGAATGCGTCACTTTACGCCATTCAACTTGATCGTTTTCTGTATCATAATAGCCTGAAGGATGGCGGTCTGTTGTCCAACCCACAAGATCCTTTGCTGGATCAAAAGTAGTGTCGGAAACATAAACGAAACTAGGACCGCGATATGCGGTATGCAAGGCACTTAAAGGATATTTAACGGTATCTTCATTAAAATATTTGTCGTAAACAAGGTTAAATATGTTTTTTATCATATTTAACCATAATAAATAAATCATTGCCTTAAATGGGTGTTCAATAGGATATTTTATTAATAAAAAAGCCATATTCCATAACGATGATAACACTCCTTGTTGTGCTGCTTCTTCATGATTTAAATCCATATCTCTTCCAAATGCCATTATTATATTCCTAGAGACTATTATTGATAAATTAGATTAATTTTCAAGTAACAAAAACGACCGTTTATGTTACCTGAGATGCAAATGGCTCCGTTGCAAAAAACCTTAGATTTTAAAATTATCTATAATTCTGCATATTGTTAAAAATAAATGTGAAATAATTGGTTAATAAAAGACACTTCGTTACGATTACCATACATCCAAATATTAAATTGTCCTTTTTTAAACATGCGCATGATTTCAAATCCTTTAAAATGGCGCCATTTAAAGTCTTTTGAATTATTTGATGCCATATTTTTTCCTAAAATCGCGTATTATAATAGCCGCTTAATTTTTTGCAACGGAGCCCCTTCACTTACCCACTTAATAATAATTTGGCACAGAGGGAGCCTCGAGCCCGTTTTCCTTTAAATCGATAATTTTTTAATAATATGAAATTCCCGCAAGACATTATAACGGAGATCATTTACTACATTTTTTGCTTCTGTTTTTAAACATAAGTCGATATAGGATTGATCAATGAAATTCCAACCATTTTTAACGGCAAATTCAAATAATTGCTCAATAGCTTTGATGACTGAAGATGTACTAAACATGCTTTTCCATTTGCTTTTTTCTTGATAATAATTATCGATCATATTGCGAAGTGCGGAAATGCACATACCATTGTTTTGATCATTTTCACACATCAATTGATTTAATTTGAATGCACATTGCATTGTAATATGACCTTCTTTGCGCAAGGCAATAATTTTTGCTTTGTAAGCATCGCTATTATTTTCGATTACATATTTTATCAAGCTGTCGGCTAACCTGCATCTATAAGGCTCTATTGAACCGAGAGGTCTAAGAATAGAAGGATGTTCTTCTGCTAAATAGTTTTTTATAGATAGAACAATGTCTTGTATACTTGTTTTCATTGGCGCGAGTTCTGGTTTTTCATTTATGGGCGTCGTTATTCTGGGGTCAGAAGAACTAGCGGCAACCGTTCTTTTATCATCTTCAACCTTAACTTCTTCAATTACTTCTGCTTTATCGGCAGTTCTTGTTACTTCAAATATAGAAGGCTTCGTCATTACTGTCGCGGAAACTGGTGTTACAGTATCTTTTTTATGTTCTTCTACTTTAGCTTCTGCATTTTTTTGATTAGGCTGTGCGATGAGGAGAGTTGATAACATTTTTTCTATTTCTAAAGCTTTATTTTCATAAAACGAGGGACCTGCTTTACGCTCATGCTTTTGCAGATCTTTACAAGCATAGTGCATTCCCTCCAAAAGTTTTTTTATACTTTCATCAGTTAAAAAAGTATTTGATCGCCATTCAAAAAGCATTTTTAATGAATCAAAGTTTTTGACAAATCCAGGTTTAATATCTTCAAAATAATAGTCACTTTCATCTAAATATTTTGATACATTTTGAAAGAGTACTTGTATTGTTTGATTTTTCTCAAATATGCCATAATTTAAGTTGCCATAAAATTTAACATATTGATGCATAATGGGATCCCTGCGCATGTCTAAATCTTTTTTGGACCAGTTTTGAAAACGGCCTGATTGCAAAAGAATAGTGGATGAATCAAACAAAATCGAGTCTGTAAATTCTCGAATTTGCAGAATAGCCCGTCTCAACCCTTGTCCAAGAGCAATATGATTATTAAATGAAGAATCTCCCAGGGGAACTATAAGCATTGAATTATTTGTATCTATAAAATGAAAAGGTGTCGTATAGGATGGTTTATGATCATAAATATCTACGCTTCTTTTTTTTCTATTACTTGGTTTGTTTGGTGGGTGAGTCAATTTAATATCAGATGGCTCACCACCTTTAGTCTGAGTACCCATATAAGCTTTCATCCATTTCAGAATCTCCGTTTCTTCTTTTAAGTTTTCTGGAACCTGTGAATAAAAATGGTATTTGACCATATCTCGATTCATTTTTTCAGACTTATATCCAATTCCCATAATTCCCCCAAACTGATTGATATAACCGTCCGGATTTGCCCAATAAGGCCATCCAAGATCTTTTAATGCTTTTTTTCTTTCAGCCTGAATTAATGGATCCATGATATAATTAAAAGAAAAATCGTAATCTTTCTTCATTAAAATAGTGGCATGCAAATGTTTACTATGCGCATTTTTTTCATATATTTGTTTTTTAAAAATGGGCATGCCTTGTTTATTATTCACCTCATTCAATACAACTTGCTTCTGACCTGTGCAGTCAATTAAAAGATTGCAAGGTATGGTGAGCGTTGTATGTTTTGGGACAGGATCGCTTTTTGAATCGGAAGGATCCCCGGGGTTACAAATAACCTCTACTAGTCCTGACGAATAAGTACTAAACTTGCCATGAATTAATTCAATTTTATTACTATCATGAGCTAACTGCTGCTGTACGACATCAAAAAGTATTCTTTCAGCATCTTTGATATGACCCGCATATGAAGGTTTTTTTATAGAACAAGGAACTTTATGATCTTTTAGTGCCTTCTCTAATTCTCTAAAAACAAATAGCACATAATCACCTGAACGAACATAATTTCCAAAGTCGGGGTCTATGAGGGAAATTTTAGCATTTTTAATGACTCTGAGTTTGTTTGCTAATAAAATAGTCGCTAATAATCCAGCGGGGCCGCCACCTACTATCACTATATTGATTTCATCTACATTGATAGCATCTACGTTTAAATTGATGTCATCTATTCTTAACATTTCGCTACATCCGATAAAATTTAAACAGTATATATTAGATTAACCAGAAATTGCACAGATTTTTATGCTTTTGTTCATAACATATTGAATCAATTGAAATAAAACAAATCTGGCCGTGCTTCAGATGTGTTGCCTGATATACGTAAACGTCTCCATATCATAGGGCTAACGCCGCGCAATGCGATTTTTACGAAGTAATAGTTCATAAAGATAGGTCCTCGTAATTAATTTTTAGTCTTATCTTAGGCTTAATATTAAATTCGATTTAATGCAAGGGCGCCCACAACATTTTTATGCTCTCGTAATATTGGTTAAAAAACAGCATATAAAGTTTTTTATGTGAGTATAAATTGTCGAATCCTGGTATTCGATTCTCATCGAAACTGATAATTTAATGGACTTGGATATCTAATATCAGTACAATAACTATAAATTTGATCATTTTATATCTTTTTTTACAAACTCCAAGGATATAAAATAACGATTGTTTTATTGGACTCAATGGAGTGTGTCCTCCTATTAAAATTCTGATAAGAGGTAACATTCATGCAATCAAGAAAAAACGTTTATAAACTTATTGCTGCTCGATATGGCTTAGGTTTCGCGGAAATTAATAATACAAACAACATTTTTTTAATTTCCAGTTATTTGCCAAATCATCCTGAATCTACAGAGAAAAAACCAGAATTACCTTCAATTTCTATTTTGGTTTACGATCCCTTGTATTATGGACAACTAAAAGTATCGGGTAGTTATTCTGGTGAAGGTCCTTTGCATCTATCGAGTAGACTTTCTGAAGATTTGCTAACCGTAGAGCAAATAAATTCAATTATTGCCGAAATGGATAAACAATTTAAACCGCTAGAATCAAAACAAGATGATCCACAAATCGCGAATCAAAATTTAATTATCTTCAGCAATTATCAGGTAGGTTTAAAAAGCCCTATTACAAATAATAAAATTTTATGGGATTCATTTTATACTAAGGGTCAACTTGGTCGAGATAGTGAATATGGAGTTACTTTAGACTTTTTAAATTCTACTCATCTGCAACGCTTTTTAAGTGGAATTTCAGAAGAAGCACAAAAAGCGGCAAAACCTGAAATTTATGCTATTTATGAATGTAGCTACGGTCTAGGATGTTACCAGATCGTCATACCACATGGCCAAGAATATCAAGCTTTGGCTTTATTATTTGGCGCTAATGAGTTTACTGCTAATCTTCCAATTACTCATTATTTAAAAGAAAGTTTAAAACCTAAACCGTTTCTGTCAAATCCCTTTAGTAAATCATTTACAGATGAACAATTTTCAGCAGCAATGAGCATCATGATGAAAGTATTTCAGGGAAAAGTTGAGCTTAATGACTTTGAGGAACCAGTTAAACGTGTGATTCTATCTAATAGCAATCTTAAACATGCGTTTTTAGCTACTGTGGAAGTATGCAAAAAATATGATGCCGTTGAAGTTGATATTAAAACTATTATGCCAGCTAGTTTAGCAGCTATTGTGATGGATTATTACAGGGAAACTCCAAAATTTAAGTAATTTTATGCATTATTTTACG
>Ga0207028_1187_pt1 | contig 11790 bp, 11 predicted proteins | sample Alteio_BWMinCont_41_FD_153287 | JGI IMG/M metagenome (GOLD analysis project Ga0207028, IMG submission 153287) | Enriched cells from forest soil in Barre Woods Harvard Forest LTER site, Petersham, Massachusetts, United States -... | ecosystem: Environmental > Terrestrial > Soil > Temperate forest >... | reverse complement strand
TTTTGTCAAAATGCTCGTTTAAAATTAACTAACCCCGAACAAGTTAGCCCGTCAAAATACGATGAAGATATCAACGAGTTACAAGAACTGATTCAGGATGGGTTTGATCTTTATGTAACAGATCGTATGGTTGATCAAGTTAATCGTGTTGATCGTACTCTTGAAGCAGGGGCAGGCTCCATTGAGATACCTTTTTTTACTCCGGAGCGAGAGTTAGAACAAAACAATGCCAGTGAAGTCAAAGAGAGGGAAATAAAAATTTCAAGAGAGGATAGAATATCTGAAGCAAGAGCTGAATTTAAAAAAATTATCATCAATCAAATTACTTTTAAGCTCAAGGAACTTTCATCTATGAATGAGTCTCAACAAACTCAATATATTGAAAACCAACGTAACAAAAAAAGAGAAGCAGAAGAAAAACATCGGATCATGGCTGCAGCATCAGCTATACCTCGTTCACCAGAATCGCAAACGATAACCGAAGATGAATGGATGCGTAGAGAAAATCCACCTCTTGCGGTGGTAAGAGCCAGATACCCTGGACTTTTTTTTAATATTGCTGCTCCCCAACAATCAACTTCTGCTGCATCAAGGCCTCGTGAACAAGCTGAAAATATTATGCCTAATGCAGGACCGTCAAGCGCAATGCAACCAGAAGTTAATGCAAATAATTCACAAAATCAACGCCGAATAACTTTAGAGCTAATAAATGAGGCATATGAGGTATATGACGTATATGCGGCATATGAGGCATTTGCCGCCTATGATGAACATGTGGATCAATCGCGTAGACAACCGCGATCGCGATGCAGATTGATATAAAAGTACAATTATTTCGCGAGATTTAATTAATCTAGGGGATGTCATCACACACCCTAGTTAACGTCTACCACCATGGAATCTCATACCACCACCATGCCCGCCGAAACCGCCTCCACTTCCATGGAATCCATGAAATGTATTACCATGGAAAGCATTACCATGAAAGGCATTGCCGTGAAAAGCATTGCCATGGAAAGTATTACCGTGATATGCATGACCATGGAATGCGGCAGCATGATATCCATGACCATGTCCACCAAACCCTCCTCCATGATGGGCTCCGGCATGATGATGGAGGTTGCTATTAACATGAGCTTGTGACGTCGCTCGCGAAGCATTTCTTTGATTAAAGTGTTGATGTGCTGCAGCAGCATTTAGATGCGTTGCAGCAGCCCGGTTCCAATGTCCAGCTCCAGCATAATGAGCGCCATTCCAATAAGCTCCATGATTATATGCACCGTTCCAATAACCATGATAATAATTATTCCATGCGCCGCCATGCCAATAATAACCATTGAAATTATTAAAATAAACAGCATTCCATAATGCACCGAATGCAAGGCCTGCAACAAATGCACCTAGATAATTGTAATTATATGGATAATAATAAAATGGATAGTAAGCATAATAAGGATAGTATGAATAAAATGAGAAAAATGGATCGTATGGATAGTAATAATCTTCTGGATAATAATAGTAATTTTGTGGATAGTAATAATAACGATGTGATGCATAATGTGGTCTGGAAGACGAATAAGCCTTAGAAATATTGCTATGGGTTGTTGTGGTTTCCGTCGTTGCTGTTTCTGAGGTAGTAGGTTGATCGTTAGCAAGCATTTCAGGTGAGACCACAGGATAATAAGCTTCACAGGGTGACGTCGCTGTACCTACTGGTAATCCAATGGTAGGAATGCAGCCCGGAGGATAAGTATTTGCATCAACAGGTATCGTGCTGTCACTCGTATCGGCATAAGTCCATGTTGATAAAAATAATAAAGCTATGAAGTAAATGAATCGATTATATTTTTTCATGATAGCTTACTCCTCACCTAAATGATGCAAGTGAGGAAAAATCTAAAATCCATATTTTTCATTATGTTAGCTCTTCACTCACTCGCTTTATTATTATTTATTATACCATTTCTGGAGTTAATGAATTTAAAAAATGCACAAATTTTAACTTTAAATTTAAGCTTATTGATTATATTATAAATAACCAATAATGACGGAGTGGACTATGTATAAAAAAGCAATAGGAAGTATCCTAATGATATTAGGAACTTCAGTAGGTGCAGGCATGCTAGCACTGCCCATTGTGACTGCACATCTAAGTTTTTCCATCTCCATGTGCTTATTGTTTTTTGCATGGCTATTAATGACTATAGGTGCTTTCAGTGTATTAGAAGTCAATCTATGGTTACCGTCCACTACTAATATGATTACTATGGCAGACAGGACAATAGGCCGATGGGGAAAAGCGCTTACCTGGGTTGTTTATCTGTTATTACTTTACAGCTTGATTTGCGCCTATTTATCTGGATTGGGTGATATTATCCAAAGTTTATTAGCTAACGTAAAATTAGACATTCCAAGATGGTCTTCAACTCTATTTGGTTTATTGTTATTTGGGGTTATTGTGTATCGTGGCATAGGTTCTGTCGATATCGTCAATCGCGGGTTAATGTCAATTAAATTTATTGCTTATCTATTATTAGTCATACTGTTTGCAAAACATATTCATATCAATTTTGTCTTTGAAGGTGATTATCAATGGCAAAATAGTGCACTCATGGTCATGCTGACTTCTTTTGGCTATGCCATTATCGTTCCCAGTTTGCGAGCTTATTTACATAGTGATACAAAACTTTTAAAGAGAGTAATTATCATAGGAAGCATCATACCATTGCTTATTTATGCACTTTGGATTTTTGCCATACAAGGAATTATTACAAAAACTGGAGAAAATGGTCTGATCACAATGCTAAATTCATCGCAACCTAATTCAATGTTGATGAATCAAATTAACGAAGTGGTAAATACAGCATGGTTGTCAAATATAGCCAAACTTTTTATTTCAATTTCTGCAATCACTGCCTTCCTGGGTGTATCCATTTGTTTAACCGATTTTATTGCCGATGGGCTCTCCATTAAAAAAAATGGTAAATCTGCTTTATTAGTTTATGGTATGACTTATATTCCTCCTATGATTATTGTGCTAATGTTTCCTGGAATTTTTATTAAGGCGCTTGCCTATGGGGGAATTTTATGTCTAATTTTATTGGTTATCATACCTCTCGCTATGCTTTATAAGGGACGTTATACCTATGGTTTTCGAAACGTGACGCTCGTTCCCTTTGGAAAGTTATTTATAGTAGCTTGTATGATAGTAAGCATTGGCTTAGTCATGATAAGTTTTATAGCGAAGAACAATTAATGCGCATATTCAAAAAGATAGATTAGCGATCAATCATATTCAATGGCGCGGACTTTTATCTCATAAAATAAATATGCCATAGATTCAATAAGCTAGCAAAAATTTGCACACAAAGCGCTTGTAACAGTCCTCCTGGTGATAAAATTATAGTAAGGCATTCATGGGGGCTGCTTTATGAAAACTACAATAAAAGCAATATTCAAAAGCATTATTTTAATAACTATCGCAGGATTCGGAACACAAGTACGCGCAGATTATTATTATGGCTATGGCGGCTGCGCAACACCTTGCTGTGGTTCACCTTGCGGCGGCCGAGTCGTTGAAACAAGAGCTGTGCAACAAATCTATGCTCCACCCGTCAAAAAAGTGAAATATTATCGACGTACGCGCAGCTTTGGAAGTTATAACATGGAAGTCTATTATGTTTGGCCAACGTACGCAGGGCCCGTATGGGCACCCGCTTGTGGTGCGGGTTGTGTGCAACCTGTAGCAATGTATTGCGGTGCACCGCCATGCACAGATTTTTATGTGCCACCTCAGTATTACACGACGGTAAGTAATGTCGATCAATATATGGATGAACACACGGGTGATGATTTTTGATCATTTATAGCGGTTATCCTTACTTCTTGAATATCATTTAAATATCCAGAATAAACTATCAACCTCCAATAATTTATAAATCATATTTTATATTTATCATATTATTTCATAATTTATAAATTATAATTAATTATTTAACCATTTTAATTTAAAATATAAAACATAATTTATAAATTATTACAATATTGAATAAATATAAAATATAATTTATAATATATTTGTAATTACTAGGAGATATAAAAGTAATTTTATGGCAACTATACTTTGGGGCAAGGTTTATTATAATGAGACTTTTGCTGGAATATTGCAGCAAGAATCTAATGGTCGTTGCATATTTACCTATGATGCATCTTATCTTAGCTCATCATCTTCCTCCATAGCTTTTTCATTTCCTTTACGAAAAGAACCGTTTATATCGGAACGGGAACTGCATCCTTTTTTTGATAATTTAGGTGCTGAAGGCTGGCTTGAAAATGCCCAAGCCAGGGCTTTGAAATCCAGCAATAACAATCGCTTTGAGCTTCTGCTGGGATTTGGCTATGACCTGGCAGGAGCGGTATCTATCATTGATCCTGAACCGCGCGCTCACATTCAGCTCGACCATATCGATGAAGTAACACATGCAGCTTTACTAGGTCGTGCTTCTCTTTCTGGGGTACAACGTAAACTGCTAGTCGTAAAAGAAGGCGATCAATATAGACCAACAAGGAGAGATGAATTAAGTACTCATATCGCAAAACTTCCTTCCGGAAACTTAACTGATATCATTGAAGTTGAATATCTAAGCACTCAAGCAGTAAAAAAATTATTACCGGAAGACACCACTGTTGAGATGGAAATCACAAGAATTAACTCTATCTCTGAACCTGCTTTAATTATAAAGCGTTTCGATCGAATTATTTCTAATGCTAAAATTAGTAGACTTCATTTTGAAGAATTTAATCAGCTATTAGGATATCATTCCGGTAATGACAAATATAATGGGTCTTATGAAATGTTAGGACATTTTATAAATACGACTCCTGGCTGTATACCTGCAGAAATAAATCGTCTTTATAAACGAATCTTAGCTTGTCTATTAATAGGAAATACTGATGCACATTTCAAGAACTTCGCCATGTTTCATACTAGAGATGGCCTTAGATTAACACCTTCTTATGATTTGGTTGCAGCTAATCGATATGATCAATTTTCAACAATTGCTTTAAGTCTTGGCGGCGCAAAAGATTTAAATATAGGAATGCTAAAACCTAAACATATTATTGACCTTGGACATGGATTTAGCCTAAATGACAAAATTATTCTAGATGCCATCCAAGAACTTGGAAAAAATTTAATAGCTGCAAAAGAAGCCATTTCTACAGCTAAAATTGATTGCTCTCAAAAACTTCGTGATAAATTAATTGATATAATGGAGAAACGATGGAACGGCAGTTTCGACTCAATTGGCCAGCTATTGTCGAAGAGGCAAAGCAAAGGCGGAAGTCACAGAACTTAACTCAGCAGCGATTGGCAATGCTTGCTAATGTAAGCACACCGACTATATCGCGATTTGAGAGCGGCTCGGAGGACATTGAATTATCCTCAGTTTTAAACATCTTAAAAATGTTAGGAATGGTAGACCAACGGCATTTAGTTTTTCCTGATCCGCCTAATGCTCAATATGATCATCGTCGAATGATAGTCATTTTTTGGGGGAAAGATGGAACTAAAGCCATACGGTGCGCCATTTCTATGGAAGCTCTAGAAGATCATTACAAAAGCAAAAATAAAAATCCTCTAAAAATGTTTATAGAACATCATTTCGCGATTGAACATGAAGCAGTACGTAAATATCTGAACAATCAATTTGAATCGGATGATTATATTTTGATTAAAACAGAAGATCTTTAATAACCCATGTTCGGTGTATATAAATATATATGCATTTAATAATTAATTTGTTTATATTTATATATACATATTTTTTATTATTGTTATATAAATATATATACATATTTGCTATACTATGTATATAAATATATATTCACAGAGATTGAGCATGAAAAATCAATGGCTTACAATACATCAGCTTGATAGACAACTGAAGGAATGGCAGTCAATACGCAACAAATATGGAAAACCCAGAGCAGGATGGGTAAAAACATTACGAATCGCCTTAAGCATGTCGGCAAAACAACTTGCCAACCGTCTAGGGCTAACACGCGGACGAATAGCTCAGCTAGAAAGTGCTGAGACAAAGAGCGCAGTCACCTTGCGAACATTAGAAGAAGTTGCAAACGCTCTAGGATGCGAATTAGTTTACGCCATAGTACCAAAAGGCAAATCTACTTTAGAAGATATCCTCAAAACAAGAGCAAATCAAGTTGCAAAAGAACGAGTAACACGAGTGGCACACACTATGTCACTAGAAGCACAATCTGTTGATACTAATAATCTTGAAATTCAAAAAAATGAACTTACTGAAACCCTCATGAGACATTTGAATAAAAAGCTTTGGTCAGAACCTGATAAATTAAAAAAACAAACTGATTTACGTCAAAAATTAATTACAGATTTACAAAAGAAAAAATAATCATGAAATTTGAATATCCTTCAGGAGCAACGCCTCTTGATCCAAACGAAATAGATGGATTAATTCCTTCACACATATCAACACAAAGCGAACTGAATGAATGGGAAGCTAATAATATATTAAAAGCAGAAAATTGGCTATTCTCAAAGACTAGTCACGGAAATTTTCTCACCATAGATTTTGTAAAACTTTTACATAAAAAAATGTTCGATGAGACATGGACATGGGCGGGTCAATTCAGATCTACCGAAAGAAACATTGGTGTTCAACCTTATAAAATTGCTTCAGACTTAAATGATCTATTAGAAGATGTTCGCTGTCAAATCATCAACCAGAGCTTCCCATTTGATGAAATTGCATATCGTTTTCATCATAGACTAGTTGTTATTCATCCATTCCCGAATGGCAATGGCAGACATGCACGCTTGATGACAGATTTATTATTAGCACAAGCTGGCCAACCTAGGTTCACTTGGGGTAGACAAAAACTAGAATCGGAAGGTCCTATCCGAAAACAATATATTAGCGCTCTTAAAAAAGCAGATAGACATGATTATAGTGCTTTAGCTGAATTTGTTAGATCTTAGTGATTCCAAGGAGAAAAAATGATCCGAGCTTTTTTTGCTATTGATTTACCGGAAGAACTACAAAAAAAGATGTATAGCATGATTGAACAACTAAATATCCCTGCCGTTCAATGGACAAAGCCGCATAATCTGCATATTACTTTACAATTTATGAAAAATGTCCAATTAAGCGATATCGCTACCTTAAGCAAAAATGTTCGTCATGAACTTCTATCTATGCCTCCTTTTGAACTTGAATTGAGCCATCTTGAGTTATTCCCGGATGTCATTCATCCTCGATTGATTTCCATAGCTTTCAAATCAGATGTGATGCTTATAGATATCGCAAAACGTATAGGACAAGGTATACTCGCAACACAGTATCCTATTGAAACACGTCCTTATCGCGCTCATCTTACACTTGGGCGATTTAAAGAGACACCATCAGAAAATTTTTTATTGACGCGTATCAAACTACCGGAGCATAAAAAATTTTTGGTGAAAGAAATAATATTCTATCAAAGTCATCCTTCTCATGAAGAATCCTTTTATACACCGCTGGAAAGAATTGCCTTAATTATTTAGCGGTTGCCGCTGGTCAAATCGTGAAGGTTGATCAATATATTTTTCAATTTCGCCTGATGTCATTAAATCATTTGCCATCAAAAGACCGCGCGCCAACATATCAACTGAATGAATATAAGTATAATAAAGATCAATTAAATCCAAAGACTGTCCATTAAGCTGTGTATCAACGTTAAATCCACCCGACATCATGCCGCCATTTTTTAATATGATATAAATGAGCCGCGCAATATTATCATCAGATGAATCAGGTTTCTGTTGCAAATACATTTGATTGATATCCATGCCGCCAAATATATGATTCGTATAAGCATAGACGACTTCATGTGTGCGCATGATACTTGGTATAGCCTCTAAATTGACTTTAAATTCTTTTTCCATGCCATATTTTTGCAAAAAAGCAAATAACATCGCCATATCAAAATCATAAGGCTGTGTCGCTTGTATATAAGGTTTAGGCTGAATAAGCAGCATTCCTTTATATCCAATTTTATATTTATAATCGATCAACATTTGAAAAAAACGCGCTAATTGATCATACCCTTCATGTCCAACCCATACCAAATAATTTGCACCATTTAATTGATGAGTGATATCCATGGCTTGCTTTATTTTCAAGACTGCATAAGCAAAAACTTCAGGATTAGATTGAGCATGATTAAAAGTGTTCGCGGCACCCCATAATAATTTGATGTTAGTGCGTTGCATTTCTGCAGCTATCTTTTCTGACACAGACTGAAGATTCTGTCGTGTTTCATGCCATGTTTTTCCTTCAGGTGTTATATCATCATCAAAAAACGTGAAATACTTTAAACCTAATTTTTCAATGAATTCAAATGCGGCATGAATACGCGTTTCTGCTAATTGCATAGGATCAGTAATATAATGCCATGCACGCTCAAATAAGGTATGCCAAAAACAAACGGCGATGCGCAAATGCTCTTCCATCGTTTTACCCAAAATGACTTGTGATGCATTATAAAAACGATATGACAGAGGATTGGTACCATTTTTTCCTTCAAATTGCACATGTGGAATATCTTTAAATAGATTTTTCATGAGTCACGCCTCCATGCTATGATAGCGGTTTAAAATTACCCTGCTCACAAAGGAAACAGTATAACATGATTCATGATGCAATAGTGATTGTCAGCATTGCAAGAACACCTCAAGGTAAAATGCTTGGTGAATTAAAAGATTTCACAGCACCCCAGCTAGGTTCTGTTGCCATCAAAGCAGCTATTGAACGTGCAGAGATTAAACCCTCTGATGTGACCGATGTCATTATGGGTTGCGTATTACCTGCAGGTATTGGCCAAGCTCCAGCCAGACAAGCAGCTATTGCTGCAGGTTTACCCACAAGCACCCATTGCATGACAGTGAATAAAATGTGTGGCTCTGGTATGCAATCCATTATTCTTGCTTATCAAGCCTTATTATCCACGGATGCACACCATATTTATGTGGCTGGCGGCATGGAAAGCATGAGCAGCGCGCCTTATTTAATTCCTAAAGGACGTCAAGGTTATCGCCTAGGACATGCGCAACTTTTAGATCATATGTTATTAGATGGATTAGAAGATGCTTATGATAAAGGTCGCCCTATGGGTTATTTTGCCGATGAATGCGCTCAAAAATATCAAATCAGTCGTGAAGAACAAGATCTGTTTGCGCTCGGTTCTCTAGAACGAGCTAATAAAGCTATACGTGATAATGTTTTTGCTAATGAAATTATTCCTATTGCTATAAAAAACAAGCAAGGTGAAAAAATGGTTGATGTCGACGAACACCCAGGATCAGTCAATCTTGAAAAAATTCCGCAACTGCCACCCATTTTTAAAAAAGATGGTACTGTAACTGCTGCCAATTCTTGCTCTATTTCCGATGGAGCTGCGGCTCTCGTATTGATGCGGCAATCTGAAGCCATAAAACGCGATCTTAAACCTTTGGCACGTATCATTGATTTCAGTTCTCATTCAAAATCACCTGATCAATTTCCTACCGCGCCTATTGATGCCATTCAAAAATTACTTACAAAACTTAATTGGACTGTCAATCACGTTGATCTTTTTGAAATTAATGAAGCTTTCGCAATCGTACCCCTGGCTGCCATGAGTGATTTAACTATTCCCAGAGAAAAAATTAATATTCACGGTGGTGGATGCGCTTTAGGACATCCCATCGGAGCTACGGGTGCACGTATTATGGTAACACTTATTTCTGCGTTAAAAATTCATAAATTAAAATACGGTATTGCTTCATTATGTATTGGTGGTGGTGAAGCAACTGCAATCGCAGTGGAAAGTCTCGCATGAACAACCGCGAATCCATGGAATTTGATGTCATCATCATAGGAGCAGGTCCTGCTGGGCTGTCAGCAGCTATTCGTCTCGCACAACTAAATGAAAATGTATCCATTTGTGTGTTAGATAAAGCCGCTGAAATTGGCGGACAAATTTTATCAGGTGCTGTCATAGAACCACGCGCACTTCATGAACTCATTCCGGATTGGAAAGAAAAAGGCGCTCCGATATATACGCCAGTGACCAGTGACCAATTTTTATGGTTAAGCGAAAAAAAATCCTTACGCTTACCTACACCACCTCAAATGAAAAATCACGGCAATTATATTATAAGTTTAGAGGAATTATGCCGTTGGCTTGCAAGCTACGCTGAAAATTTGGGGGTAAATATTTTTCCAAGCTTTGCAGCCACTGAAATGATTTATGAAAATGGCATAGTTTGTGGTGTCATCACTGGTGATAAAGGTGTCGATAAACATGGCAAACCCACTAGCAGTTATCAACCTGGCATGAATCTTTATGCAAAACAAACCTTTTTTGCAGAAGGTTGTCGCGGTTCTCTTACGCAAACTCTTTTTGAACGCTTTAATTTACGCGAACATTGTGATCCTCAAACTTATGGACTAGGAATAAAAGAATTATGGGAAATTCCTGAAAATCAACATCAAGCAGGTTCCGTCATTCATACTATAGGTTGGCCATTAGATTCTGAGACTTATGGGGGTTCATTCATTTATCATCTTGGAAAAAATCTTTTAGCCACAGGATTCGTGGTCGGTTTAGATTATAAAAATCCTTATTTAAACCCTTATGAAGAATTCCAACGTTTCAAAACTCATCCAGCGATACAATCATTATTTGAAAATGGCAAACGCATCGCTTATGGTGCTCGCTCACTTAATGAAGGTGGATTCCAATCTATTCCTAAATTAACTTTTCCAGGTGGACTCATCATAGGATGTGCGGCAGGATTTTTAAATGTTCCAAAAATTAAAGGCATTCATACTGCTATGAAATCCGGTATGCTTGCTGCTGAAAGTGTGATGCCTTTATTGCAAAAACCTTCACGTGAAGAATGCACTGATTTCACATTAAACATTAAATCGAGTTGGATCACTCAAGAATTACATCAAGCTCGAAATATTAGACCTGCCATGCGTTGGGGATTACTGCCAGGTCTCGCTTATGCTGCATTCGATACCTATATTTTGCGTGGACATGCGCCATGGACCTTGCATAATCATAATGATTATTCTCAATTAAAACCTGCAAAAGCATGCAAAATAATCGAATATCCTAAACACGATAATAAAATTACATTTGATTTAATGAGTTCTGTTTTTCTCACACAATCAAAACATGATGAAAATCAACCGTGTCATTTAAAGCTATTAAATCCTGATACACCGGTGGATATTAATTTGAAAATTTACGATGCGCCTGAACAACGCTATTGTCCGGCTGGAGTTTATGAATTTGTACAAAATACTCATAATCAACCTTACTTACAAATTAATTCGGCGAATTGCGTGCATTGCAAAGCGTGTGATATCAAAGATCCTACTCAAAATATCGTTTGGACACCGCCGGAAGGAGGGAGTGGACCGAATTATACGATGATGTAGCGAATAAGAATCAATCCCCCCCCCCCACACACTATAACACTATAAGCCCACACAGGTGTCATGCCTACGGCACACTTAACTCTAAACCCCTTTTCTTTCCTAGACCTTATAATGAATCATGTAAATCAATAAACGTTTTTTTTTGCCGATTCAAAATAAGGATCATTATTAATAAAAAAATTAGCATTTAGATATTTGTTTGCACATGAGTCAAGGTAAGCCTTCACTTCCGCTTGTGATTTATGACTTAAATTTTTATAGTTAAATTTTATTAATC
>Ga0207028_1186_pt1 | contig 11825 bp, 11 predicted proteins | sample Alteio_BWMinCont_41_FD_153287 | JGI IMG/M metagenome (GOLD analysis project Ga0207028, IMG submission 153287) | Enriched cells from forest soil in Barre Woods Harvard Forest LTER site, Petersham, Massachusetts, United States -... | ecosystem: Environmental > Terrestrial > Soil > Temperate forest >... | reverse complement strand
TGCGGTACTACCCGACCGCGACCCTACCGTACCGGCATGGGACAGCCTGACACCAGAGCAGAAAAAACTTTACGCGAAACACATGGAAATTTATGCCGCAATGCTTAGCCAGGCTGATTATGAGTTTGGGAGGATAGTTAACTATCTTAAAGAAATGGGCCAGTTAGATAACACGCTGATCTTCGCGATGATTGGAGATAATGGATCGAGCCATAGTACGCCACATGGCAGCTTTAACGGTTATGTGAATAGTCTGCCGGGGAAGCAACAGGTGGAAGAGGCTATAAAACACCTCGACGAGTTTGGAACAGAAAGCTCGGATTCAGATGCACCAATGGGCTGGACACAAGCAACCAATACTCCTTTCCGTTTATGGAAGGCAGATGCAAATGCTGAAGGCGGAACGCATAACCCGATGATTATGTTTTGGCCTAAAGGGATAAAGGAAAGGGGCGTGCGTAATCAGTACAGTCATATTATTGATATTGCGCCAACCATTGTCGAACTTACCGGAAGCACTTTCTCCGAGGTTATTAACGGGTATAAGCAAAAGCCGTTTGAAGGTTCGAGCCTTAGCTATACTATCAAAGATCCCTCGGCATCTTCCCGCCATACGATTCAATACAACGAATTGAGAGGTAAACGCTCTATTTACAAAGACGGATGGAAAGCTGAAGTATACCATGAAACCGGGACGAATTTTGCTGATGACGTTTGGGAGCTATATAATTTAAACACAGATTTTAATGAACGGATTGATCTGGCAAAAAAAGAGCCGCAAAAGCTCAAAGAACTGGAAGACCTTTTTGACCACGAAGCAAAAAAATACAATGTTTACCCGCTTATTGACGGCACACAGGACGGCGGAATAGGTGGCCGTAAAAGAAGCGCTTATGGCTATGCGGATAAAATTGTGCTGTACCCCGGCGTTGATCAATTTTTGAGCTTTAGCGGGCCGCAATTAAGTAACCAGTCATTTTCGATAACTGCGCAAGTGGATGCTTATTCGCCCGATGACCATGGCGTTTTATATGCTAATGGGGGTGAATTTGATGGATTGAGTCTTTTTATAAAGGACGGAAAATTTCAGTCGGCCCACAACACCGGCACCAATGTTAAATACCTTGAATCGCAGCCGCTACCAGCCGGAAAGTTAAATCTTCGATTTGAATTGCATTATATAAAACCAAAAACGGATACTGCGGCCCAGGTAGGTAAGCGCAAGCGTTTAAATAAAGACGCTAATGCCGGCACCGAAGCAATTTATGTTAACGATGTAAAAGTAGATGAACGGCCCATAACCGCCGATGAAATTAAATACATAGGCGGTTATATAGATGCGATAGATGTGGGTCAGGATTTGAATTCAGCCGTATCCGACCGGTATAAAATACCTTTCAAATTCACAGGTAATTTGAAAAACGTAACAATTGAGTATAAATAACCTAACCTATGCCCGTTTCCGGCGAACCTGCCGGGAACAGGCAGTGTTTGTAATGCATTAACTCTAATTTCCAATAACATGATAAAGCGGTTAGTCAAATTTATTATATTAACCACACTTTTGCTGCTATGGTTTTCGTGTAAACAAAAAACCAGCCAGGCAACCCATGTGGTTCGGCTGGTAGTTGCTACAAAAAAAGCGGTATGCTGTGAGTCAAATATTCCCGCGCGGTTTGCATCGCTCAATTCGGCGGCTTTATATATGCCTGAAAGTATCAGTGACGTATCACATAAGGGAATGATATGGATAAAACCCGGCACATTTATGATGGGGGCTGATAATAAACAGGCAGCGGCCGATGAATATCCAAAACATAAGGTAGTTGTTGATGGCTTTTGGATGGACGCTACCGAAGTTACTAATATTCAGTTTGCTAAATTTGTAAAAGCCACGGGCTACATCACTACTGCCGAGCACAAACCCGATTGGAACGAACTGAAAAAGCAGGTTCCCCCAGGTACGCCGAAACCCGACGACAGCGACCTTGTGGCGGCCTCCCTGGTATTTAGCCCGCCAACCCAGCCAGTTGATTTGAACGATTACACCCAATGGTGGACCTGGAAAAAAGGCGCCAGTTGGAAGCATCCCCATGGCCCCGGCAGCAATATTAAAGGTAAAGATAATTACCCCGTTGTGCATATTTCGTGGTTTGACGCTGTTGCTTACTGCAAATGGGCCGGTAAACGTTTGCCAACAGAGGCAGAATGGGAGTGGGCCGCGCGTGGAGGCCTGCAAAATAAGCTATATCCTTGGGGTGATGAGCCAATTGATGAAGGCAAACCAAAGGCTAATACCTGGCAGGGTCATTTTCCCGACCAAAATACGTTGAGGGACAAGTTTTACGGTTTGGCTCCCGTGGCGTCCTTCGCACCAAATGGTTACGGTCTTTATGATATGGCAGGTAATGTTCAACAAATAATGGTGGGGATGTTGGCGTGGCCAGGATCAGCAACAACAGCAACAACAGCAGCAAGAGCAACACATTACTTCCGGGCGAAGCATATTGTGGACTTTGGTGTACTGGCTAAGTGTGTGTAAAAAAATATTCATCGTTTTTATTTTACGGGACAAATATATAAAATTTTATTTACACTACTAAACCCATAGAATTTATATATTTAATTTATTTGCATCAATTGATGAGTTAATGATGATAATTATTGAGAATTGCTTATACCCAGCAACCTCAAAGTTCTATTTTTCATTTATTTTAATATCGTTATATTGCATGCCACTTTATTACACTTGAATTTTATCCCTGATGGAGAGAAAAAAAGTATTAATTACGGGTGCCAGCAAGGGATTGGGGTTAGCAATTTCGAAAAAGCTATCCGGCGAATACACCCTAATTTTACATGCCTCCAAAAAGGAAAGCTTTACACATATTGAGCCGGGAAGCCATATTTTGTGTGCCGATTTTTCGGATAGTGAGCAGTTAGCCGGTTTTTGCAAACAGCTGAAAAAAGAACATGGCGATGCCCTTTACGCAGTAATTAATAACGCGGGTGTTACCTATGATAAGCCATTGAATTTTCAACCCGAGCGTGAGATAGATGCCATGCTAAATGTGAATTTGAGGGCCCCGATAATGATATGCAAAACTGCCATGAAAATTTTCGGGCTTAACAGCAGCGGGGTAATCATCAATATCAGTTCGGTGGTTGGTGAAAGCGGCAATGCATTTCAATCTGTTTACGCGGCAACTAAAGCAGGTTTAACGGCGCTTTCCAGATCATTGGCACAGGAAGCCGCCGCACTTAATGACGACCGCCATAACATCAGGGTCATTAGTGTATCGCCTGGATTTATAGAAACTGATATGACCGCCGGTATACCGCAAACAATAAAAGAAAAATATCTTAATTTGATCCCGGCAAAAAGGTTCGGCAAAGTTGATGATATTGCCGACGCCATCGTGTTCCTTTTATCCGAAAAAGCATCCTATATTAACGGAACAAATATCCATATCAATGGTGGTTTAATATGATAACTGAACGAGAAGATTATTTAGAAATGATAAATAATGGCAATCTTGTGGGGGTCAGTCCCACACAAATGCTGTTGCATGGCCCTACAAAACGTTTGCTTAATGCGTACCAGTGGCATTCCCCTAATAAGGGCATAGTGGCAAGTTATTCACCAACAGAATTAGATGTGCACGATCATTTCGGGGTATTCAGGGGTGTTGACCAGGTAGAGGCTTTTGCACAGGCGAGTGTGGTTTCGTGTGCTACATTTTTGGAGTGCCGCAAACTAAACTGCACCCCCGAAGAACTCAAGGACATATTTATTCCCGCATTTATTAGTATCGGGCAGGTTAATTTTCATAATTACCTTGAAGTTGGCGATACATTTATCAGCATGGGGAATATTACTTTTTATAAATGGCGGCAAATGGTATGCGATGGCCGCATATATAAAGTGCCGAAAAATATCAGCTTAGATGATTATTTTAGTGCTTTTAATGAAGAAAGATTATTAAAATATGATATTAGCAAAGATTTTACGCTCGTAGCCGATTTATATAATATTACCGGCCGGGCGATAAAAATTGAACTTTTTAAAAAAGAAGAATAAAAATGGAAAGACAAGAAATAATTGATGGTTTAATTGAGGTCTTAAAAACAGTCAGGACAATTAATCCTGACAAATTAGTCGGCGTAACTGAAGAAACAGATTTTTTGACAGATTTGGATACCCCATCAACTGAACTGATAAATATTGCTGCAAAAGTTGAGCACAAATTCGGGATTGAGTTTGATGATGACGATATTGATCACATGGGCTCGAAAGTAAAAGATGTAGTTAATTTGATTATCGCTGTAAAGGCAAGGGGAGAAAAAGAATAAATTATGCAGGTGGCAGGAAGAAAAGTGGCTGTTGTTGGTATGGGAGGGGCATTTCCTGCCTGTACAGATATTAATAATTTCGGGGAGAAATTGTTCTCAAATCAAAGCCTCATCAGGCAATGGGACAGGCCACTTGCTTATGGCAAACAAGTCCGTTCTGTTGTATCGGGATATATTACCGAAGAAGAAATGGGTTTGGAGGTTATTTTAGATCCTTATACCCACAGCTATCCTGAAACATACATTGATAAATTAGGCAGGATACCGGATGCTAACCTGGCAACTGCCGATATGGGCAGTATATGGGCAATGCTTGGTGCGCTTGATTCCATTAAAATGGCAGGTTGGACAACCAAAGAAACAGAATCAGAGCAAACAGGCGTAGTTGTTGGCTCTGGCGGTGCAGGGAACCTGATCCTGAGGGTAGCCTGGCACCATTTCTTTGTTGAAAACATGAAATCAAGGATAGCGGGGTCACACACCATTGACCGCACCATGTTTTACCGTGATGCGGCAAACATATCATGCCTGTTAAAAACCCGCGGGGTTTGCGAAGCAATTGGCTCAGCATGTGCTACGGGACTCGGGAATATCGGGCATGCCTACCGGCTGATAAAATTCGGTTTGCAGGACAGGGTAATAGCCGGTGGATTGGAAGGCACATCGTTAGAAACATTTGTCGGTTTTGATGGCATGCAGGTGCTGAGCAAAGGCTTTAGCCCCGAAGAAAGCTCAAGGCCTTTTGATATTAACCGGAATGGCTTTGTATGCTCGTTTGGCGCAGGAATAGTTGCGCTTGAAGACTATGAAATGGCCAAAGCCCGGGGGGCGAATATTTTAGGGGTAATTGATGAGTATTTCAATAACTCTGACGGAGATGGTGATATGTTTTATCCTTCGTTTGGCGGGCAGCAAAGATTGTGGAAGGGTTTGTTAAGCAATGGCTGCCCTAAGCCGGATGTTGTTAAAATGCATGGCACTTCTACGCCGGCAGGTGACGCGATTGAATTATTAAGCGTTGTTGACGCTTTGGGCGAAGATGGCTATCATGTTTGCGCGCCCAAATCGCAGTTCGGCCACATGCTGGGCGGAGCTGGCGCTGTGGAGTTTATTACTGCCCTGTTGATGCTGGAAAAACAAATGGTTTTACCTTGTTTGAATGCCGTTACGCTGAACCCGGAATTGGAGAAGTTTCAAAAAGCCGATGGCTGGGAAGGCCCTTCAAAGCCATTGGCAGCATACAGGAGCATTGTGCAGCAAAAGGCTTTTGCCAAAGAGATAAACCACGTAACTTGTTTAAATTACGGATTTGGTGGTACTAATAGCGCCATGTCTGTATCAAGGGATGTTTAGGATAATAAAAAATTAGAAAGTTTTCACCCTCTTTATCGCGCAGCGAAAGAGAGGGTGATCCAGCGAAGCGCAGATCGGGTGAGTAAATTATACGAGCGACATTAGCGCAAATGCATGGCGGCGATCTACTCACCCATACATTGCTACGCTCGTCGCCTGCAAAAAAGAGGGTAAAAATGAATATCCTTAACTTAATGAAATTGGCGATAGGTACGAAACTTGTTGAAGCGGTATTAGCGTAAACGTATGGCGGTGATCTACTCACCCCGACATCGCTACGCTCGCCGCCCCTCTCTTCGCCTGCGGCGGAAAGAGGGTTAGGAATATTTTCTTAACTTAATGACCCCACAGGATCAAATATTAGCAAATGATAAACAATAAAGATAAGGTTGCTGTGATTTTTGGTGTAAGGAACGAAAGTTCAATCGCTTATGCTATCGCATTAAAATTGCGACAATCAGGTTGTAAGATTGCATTAAGCTATGTTGCAGATACAAAAGACGAAGTTTTGCACCTGATGCAGCAAAATGGTATGGATAGTAACCTATCCGCCGAAGTTGATGTAAGAAACGAAGCTGAAATCACATCATTCATTAAATTGGTTTACGATTTAGCTGGCCCAATCGATTATATTTTACACGGCGTTGCATTTGGCAGCCAGCAGGTAATGTGCTATAGCTTGCCCGGCAGCGATGTACTTGCCCCCTCCTATCTTGATATCCCATTTGAAGATTTGATGGATTCCTTTAATATCAGCGCTTACTCGTTGTTAAGGATAAGCAGGGTTGCAAAACCTATGCTCGCAAAAAAAGCATCTATATTAACGCTGACTTATAATGCATCGCAAAGGGTTTTTCCAGGCTATGCCGGCATGGCCATCAATAAAGCTGCGCTCGAAAACATTATGCTTTATTTGGCCAGCTATTTCAGGGAAACCGGTGTTAGGGTTAATGCCATTTCTGCCGGCCTGGTAATGACTACGTCATCAGGCGGTATATTTGGTGTCCGTAAATTAAGGAAGATTGGGAAATTCACCGCCCCGCTTGGAAATATTGATGCCGTTGACGTTGGGGATACTGCACTTTATTATTTCTCCGATCTGTCAAAAAAGGTAACAGGTAACATTCATTTTGTCGACGGCGGTTTTAACATCATGGGGCTTGGCGTTGATGGAGAATGAAATATTAAAAACAATGGATGACCTTGCTGCTGCCAAAAATTTTGCAGTAGGCAACGACCTGGTTTTTCTTCCCGGTTTCAAAGAATCTTTCGATGATCTTTTCAAAAATAAAGTTTATACGCCTGCTGAAATAGCCTATTGCGAACAATTTGAAGGTTCCATATTACGCTATGCATCCACATGGGCGGCGAAAGAAGCTGTTTATAAGGCCATTAAGCAAGTAGATAAATCAACTTTAGGCTGGAAAAAAATTGAAATCACCCGTGATAAGCCTGCGGGCCAACCCGTTGTTATTATCCATAAAGAACCGTTTACCTTTAAAATTAGTTTAACTATTTCGCACGATGGTGATTATGTTTGGGCGATAGCTTTTATTGATACTAAATTATAAAACCAAATGACCGGGCATTACTTTGAAAATGATTTGGTTAATCTTCACTATTATAAGTTTGGAAACGGGCCGCAAAATATGCTGTGTTTCCATGGTTACGGCATGCATGGTAAGCAGTTTAAAATTTTAGAGAACACACTGGGTTCAAAATATACCTTTTGGGGTTTCGATCTGTTTTTTCATAAAGAAACCATATTAAAGGATCAAAGCTTAGTGGCCGTAAAAAAGGGCATAAGCAAAAGAGAATTAGCTGCGTTGTTTGCTGATTTTTGCGAGCATGAAGGGATAGAACGGTTTTCGGTGATCGGTTATTCGATGGGCACCCATTATGCCACAATAATTATTGAGGAGTTAGGGCATAAAATTGAAGAGTTTATTGTTGCTGCACCATCCTGCTTAAACCCGGGAAAACTGATACCTTTTTTTAGCAAAAATAAAACCGGGAATAAAATTTTAGAAAAACTGGCCCTTAATGAAAAGGCGCTCACAGGCATGCTTAAATTATTTAAGCGCCTTCGGTTTATAAATAACGAAGACTACAAAATTTTATACAGCGAAATAGGTACAGCCGAATTAAGATTTAATTTTTATGCCTGTTTTACCTATCTGCGATTTTTAGAAACAGATGAACCCTGTTTATTACGGGCGTTAAATGAGCAAAACATAAAAAGCATATTTATATTTGGCAAGCGCGATAAATCGTTTCCTCCGGTCATCGGGGATAAATTTATTGCAAAGCTAAAACAAGCCAAAGTAATTATATTAAATGATGGCCACGAAATGATCAAAAGGGATTTCGCAACGGCATTAACCGACTTGTTATTATGATAATAAAGGCAAAACCCCTTCCTTTTACATTAATTAAATTAGGCTCATTTTGCCTTATGTGGTTTTTCAGGCGGCGTTTTAATAAGATGGTGCTTAATGATATCGAAATAAAACCAAATCATTCCTACCTGTTAATGTGCAACCATTTTGGTTTTTTAGATGGTTTCTTTGCCTATTACTTATGCTTTAAATTCATCGATAAAAAGCAAAAGCTTAAACGCATTTATACCATGTCGGTTAAAAAGCAGATGGAAAAAAACTGGTGGTTAAAATATTCCGGTTCTTTTTCTGTAGACCCCGGCAAACGCACGGTAAGTGAAAGTTTAGACTATGCCGCATCATTATTAAACGAACCGGGCAATATTTTGATCTATTATCCGCAAGGTAACCTTGAATCGGAATATATTAGACATATCGAATTTAAAGATGGCATTTATGAGATAGTAACAAGGGCCACGGGCAATTGCCAGCTGATATGGAGCAGCAACCTGTTAGAGTATTTTGAAAGCACCAAGCCATCAACGTATTTCAACCTATTAGATTGTGGAACCAACCATGAATTTGATTTTGAAGCAATAAAGCAAAAAGTTAACGAACACCATTTGCAATCGATGAAAAAGAATGTGAGGTTTACGAAGGAGCAGGATATAAGCCCCATTTAAAATATTGTTTTATCACGAAAATCGGTAAAATCCGTTAATCCAGGTTCAGACAAAAATCCGAAATCCCTCACTCCCCTATCCTTTTCAGCCCTGCCTTCGCGTCATCATCAATACTATTTTTGTACTCATGGTCTTTCATGTCGATTGCCTGGTTATAGTAATCCCCTGCCCTTTTATAATCCTTTTTTGCTTCATAAAGAAGGCCGATGCTCCACGCTGCTTTAGCGGAAAAGTAATACTTTGTTGTTTTGCCAAAGTTAATTGCGCGCTGGTAGTTTAAAATAGCATCGTTAAATTTATCCGTTTTATCGTAAACCCTTCCAAGCCTGTAATAATACTCTGTTTTATCCCTTAAAAGTTTGAGGCTGTTAACATCTTTGCTTAACAGTTGGGCCAATGCTTTATCATAGTAACCGCCGTCAAAATAAAACCTTGCTTTTAACAGGTCAAGGTCTGGTTTTACATCATTTGCTTCGTGTAGAGCCTGCTGGTCTTTTTCGTCAATAGTATAGCCCCTGCTTTTCACCAGCTTTATGTAATACTCATATTTCACTGCATCATTTTGTAATAAATAATAATAAGCAATTTTTAAATAAGCGTCCTTTATATAATTTGTTCCCCTAAACTCCTTAATAAAATCAAATAAAGCGGCAGGGGGTTCACTATCTAAACGGTTTAACCGGGCACACCCTAAAAGGTAATCAATTGCCGGTAATCTTATGTATTCGTCGGATTTTGGGGCGGCTTCCAAAAAAGCGATAGCCTCATCGTTATGGGCGGTTTTTGAGGCGGCATATCCATGCAAATATGCTTTTAGCAAGCTATTGCCGTCCATTTCGGACAAATATTGAACAAGTTTAGGGTAATCATTTGCATTGTGAAGCACATTTATATCAATGGTGCAGATAAAAAATATCACCTCGTTATTATAGTAGCTATATTTTGTTTTTGGGAGTTCAGTCTTAAGTTGTTCCAATTGCTTAATGCCCATGCCGGCATTACCATTCATACCTAAAAAGCGGGTTATACCTTTGAAACTTGCAGGTATAGAACCAAACACAACGTTTACCAAAGCCAGGCTTTTTTTGTCGGGTAAAAAATCCGGGTATTTCTCCGTATTGTCCTTTAATAAGTTGGCTGCCTTTTTTGCATCAAAGGCAGATGATATATAATCACCAAATTTTGCTTTTAAAAACGACCACTGTAAGTAAACCTCCGCCTGCGAAAAAAGATAATACGGTGAATTGCTGTCGTTATCCTCTAAAGCCGAAAGCCTGGCAGACCTGTTATCCTTTAATCTATCGTAATCAGTTTTGCTCTCTGATGCCAGCAAAGTAAAATAGTCGATATAATTATCCAATAAAATAATGATACCGTTTGAAGGGTTTTGTTGTTTTTCTTTTTGGATCAATAATTTTGCCTCATTCATTCGAAGGCCCAAAATGGCCTTATAAGCTTCAGTACAATTAGCATCAAAATTAAAATTCGCCCTTGCTGATAATGTACAGGTAAGTAAAAATATGATGGGCAGCAGAAGTTTTTTGATCATTGTTCGGCAAAGATATTGAAAACATTTTATCGGAATAATAGGGAATGTACCGGATGAATGTATTATGCTTCAAACGGGGTTAATGTTCATAATATCTAATAAAGGCATGGCATGATTTTACATACCCTAATAATAAAATATCAGCAGTTACACCGCAAAAACGACTTACATAAGTCCTAAATAAGTAAATTGCGTCCTTGCAATCCTTTCAAAAAAATGTCCATAATTAAAATCTCCGTCCATTATTTAAATGATTTAACCTGGCGCGATACCCTGGAATGTGATTTTATTATAAATGATAGTGTAGATGTGTGGAGAATAAACATAAGTTCAAATTTAGCATTGCTTGATGATTTTTTAGCCATAATTAATCCTGGTGAATTGGCCAGGGCAAACAGGTATTATCACACTAAAGACAGGAATAGGTTTATCATCAGCCGCGGGGCGCTCAGGATCATATTAGGAAAGTATTTAAATCATCACCCTGCTGCAATTGAATTTGAAATTGGCATAAATAAAAAACCCCATATTAAAAATCCAAATAATACCGGTATTTATTATAATATCTCCCATGCCGGCGACTGGATATTACTTGGTATTTCAAATGCCGCTATTGGTGTTGATACCGAACAAATAAATTACGATTATAACTACGAGGATGTATTGCCGGATAACTTTAGCCTGGAGGAGATTAGTTACATAACTCAAACCTTGTCATTTGAACGTTTTTTTACGCTCTGGACACGCAAAGAGGCCTTAACAAAAGCAACCGGTAAAGGGCTGGACAGCGATTTAAAGTTGATACCCTGCCTTGAGGGTACACATTTTGCTCAAAGCGAAACTATGTCGTCAACCCACGACTGGTTAATTAATACATTTAAATTAAATGAAAATAATTTAGGAAGTGTAGCTATAAATCCTGGTAGTATCACAACCAGGTTCTGGGATATTGCTTTTTAAGACATTACCAGTGGTAACTTTTGCTTATTGCGAAAATTATTTATTGAGTTATCAACACAAAAACCGCGTAGAAACGCAGATGAGGGCACAAATGCCCGATTTGTTAAAATTAAGGACGATCTGTCGGCCACCAAACCCGGCTAATTTTTACGAAATTCGAAAGTTAACTTGTACCTAAGTTACTCAATATTTTATTAAGGAATATGTAAATTTTGGTAACAGGCCATTGCCGGTCAATGGGGGCAGAAATGCTTCCAGCAAACGAGTGTCCGTGTGTTTTTTTTTTGCGGTTTTGGGTTAATGTTAAAACTTTAGCGGGAACCGTGCCCGTTGTGTTTCGAAAAGAAAGGGTGTAAACAGATGAATAATAAACTTATAATTATTTGCCTCTCCGTATTTATTTTAACTTTTGTCAATAATACTTATGCTCAGGAAACTATTTTCAGGGATTTATCCTATTCCTATCTCGAAAAACTGATAGCTGCCGCTAAAACTAATTATCCAAAGGTCAAAGTACTGGATGAACAAATCAATATTGCAAAAAGCTCT
>Ga0207028_1185_pt1 | contig 11881 bp, 2 predicted proteins | sample Alteio_BWMinCont_41_FD_153287 | JGI IMG/M metagenome (GOLD analysis project Ga0207028, IMG submission 153287) | Enriched cells from forest soil in Barre Woods Harvard Forest LTER site, Petersham, Massachusetts, United States -... | ecosystem: Environmental > Terrestrial > Soil > Temperate forest >... | reverse complement strand
GCCGTTGCAGCTTATAGTAGAATTAATGGTAACAGACAAAGTCAAAGCAGTGGGTTGTGTGATGGATGCAGATGCTGTTACTGTACAACCATTCTTATCTTTTACACTTACCGTATAGGTACCTGATGAGAGACTGATTGCTTTTACAGCAGTAGCTCCATTAGTCCAGGAGTAGGTGTAAGGCGATGTGCCTCCGGTTGGATTTGCCGTGGCGCTTCCAGTTGCGCCACCGTTGCAACTGACATTGGTATTTACTGTTACCGTAGTTTTTAATAGCACAGGCTGGGTGATACTTGCTTTAGCAGTTGTTGAACACCCATTATTATCTGTAATAGTAACTGTATAACTTCCTGCTGATAATACGCTTGCCGTATCCCTGGTATTCCCGTTGGTCCATGAATAGGTATAAGGCAAAGTGCCTCCCGATACATTTGCCGAGACGCTTCCGTTAGCTCCCCCGTTGCAACTAACATTAGTGATGATTATAGTAGCAGCGCTCAAAACAGCAGGCTGGGTAATGTTTACAGTTGCCATTGCAGTGCATCCGTTATTATCGGTTATGGTTACCGTATATGTTCCCGCTTTCATGCCTGTTTTGAGCGCTGTGGTTCCTCCGCCTGACCATGTATAAACAAAAGGTGAGCTACCACCGTTCACATTTGCTATGGCGCTTGCGTTGCTTTGTCCGTTACAGCCTACATTCACACCCGCACTTGCACTCACACTTAAAGGTGCAGGCTGGGTAATGTTTGCCGATGCTGTTCCTGTGCACCCGTTTTTATCGGTCACGGTAAGCGTATAAATCCCTACTGAAAGCCCTGTTGCGGATGCAGCATTAGAACCATTACTCCAGGAATAGGTGTAAGGACTTGTCCCACCGCTTGCACTTCCTGTTGCACTCCCGTTGGCACCTCCGTTGCAACTCACATTGCCGTTAATTAGAGCAGTAACATTTAATCCTGATGTTTGACTGATAGTAACTGTCGCTGTCGCTGTACATCCGTTATTATCGCTGATATTTGCCGTATAGGTTCCTGCTGTAAGTCCTGTTGCTGTGATTAAATTATTTCCGTTGCTCCAGGAATAGGTATAAGGTGAGGTGCCCCCTGAAACATCCGCCGATGCATTTCCATTATTTCCACCGTTGCAACTTACATTGGAATTAACGGTAATGTTCGCACTCAATACTGTTGGCTGCGTAATGCCCGCCACTATAGTGGAATTACATCCGTTTTTATCTGTTACGCTAATCGTATAGCTTCCTGCTGTTAGCCCTGTGGCACTTGCAATGGTAACTCCATTGCTCCACGAGTACGTATAAGGTGATACTCCTCCTGATGAACTTACTGCGGCGCTTCCATTTGCCCCGCCGTTGCAGCTCACATTGTTATTTACAACAGAAGAAACAACAAGAGCGGAATTCTGGCTGATGCTTACCGTTGCCGTGGAAGTGCATCCATTATTATCTGTTATAATTACTGTGTAGCTCCCCGCTGACAATCCTGTTTTAAGAGCGTTGCTACCTCCACCTGACCAGGAATAAGTATAAGGCGACATTCCTCCCGATGGACTTGCTGTAACACTACCATTGGTTCCACCGTTGCAGCTTACATTGGCATTGACTGTAATAGTAGTAATTAATGCAGTTGGTTGGGTGATGCTGACAGTTGAGGTTGCAGTGCATCCATTATTGTCTGTTATGCTTATAGTATATGTCCCTGCTGTAAATCCCGTTGCATTAATGGTATTATTTCCATTGCTCCAGGAGTATGTATAAGGCAACGTGCCGCCCGAAGCATTTGCCAGGGCGTTTCCATTATTTCCTCCGTTACAGCTTACATTCACACTCGCACTCACACTCACGTTTAAGGTTGCGGGCTGGGTGATGCTTACACTCCCTGTTGCTTTACACCCGTTATTATCGGTTACTGTCAGCGTATAGCTTCCTGCTTTCATACCTGTTTTAACCGCACTGCTGCCCCCGCCTGACCAGGAATAAACATAGGGCGAAGTATTTCCTGTTACCGTTGCTGTGGCGCTTGCATTGCTTCCTCCGTTGCAGCTTACATTATTGTTTACTGCAATGCTGACAATTACTCCGGGAGGCTGGCTTATGGTTGCCGGTGCTGTTCCTTTACACCCATTTTTATCTGTTACAGAAAGAGTATAAGTTCCCGCTGAAAGTCCGGTTACAGCAGCAACGGTACTGCCATTGCTCCAGGAATAGGTATAGGGACTGGCTCCTCCGGAGGCGCTTCCTGTGGCACTCCCGTTTGTCCCTCCGTTGCAGGTTACATTGCTATTAACATTTATAGTTACACTTACCGCCACGGGTTGCGTGATGTTTGCCTTGGCTGTCGCTGTACAGCCATTATTGTCTGTTATCGTTACTGTATAGCTCGCTGCGGAAAGTCCTTTGGCTGTATCCATAGTATTTCCGTTTGTCCAGGAATATGTATATGGTAATGTGCCTCCTGCCGCTGTTGCAGAAGCACTTGCATTAGCTCCTCCATTGCAAGTTACATTGGCATTAATTACCGTTGCCGCACTCAAAACAACAGGCTGGCTGATACTTACAGTTGCGGTTGCTTTACACCCGTTATTATCTGTAACGGTTACTGTATAACTCCCGGCTTTCAAGCCTGTTTTAAGGGCGTTTGCGCCACCCCCTGACCAGGAATAAGTATAAGGCAATGTTCCTCCTGTGGCGCTACCTGTAGCGCTACCATTCGTTCCTCCGTTGCAGCTTACATTCGCACTGATGACAGTACTTGCAATTAAAGATAAAGGCTGGGAGATGTTTACAGAGGCTGTCGCTGTACACCCGTTTTTATCCGTTACAGTTACTGTATAATTCGACGATGCCAGCCCAGTCTTTGTTGCATTCGTCCCTCCGAACGACCAGAAATAGGTGTAAGGCGATGTGCCTCCGGCAGGGTTTGCTGTTGCGCTTCCGTTGTTTCCCCCGTTACAACTTATATTAGCGCTAATGGTGGCGCTGACTATTAAAGCGGCTGGCTGGCTGATGGATAAAGAACTTGTTGCTGTACATCCGTTTTTATCTGTTACCGTTACTGTGTAAGTTCCCGCCCCAAGTCCAGTGGCAGTGGCTGCATTACCTCCGATGTTCCAGGAGTAAGTATATGGACTTGTTCCCCCGCCCGGGTTTGCTGTTGCACTTCCATTTGCTGCTCCGTTGCAGCTAATAGCTCCGCTAACGACAGTATTCACCGTAAGCGCAGTTGGTTGAGTGAGGCTTAGAGCGGCAGTTCCAACACATCCATTTTTATCGGTTGCGGTTACCGTGTAGCCTCCCGCTGCAAGCCCTGTGACACTTGCTGAACTGCTTCCATTGTTCCAGGAATATGTGTAGGGCGACGTACCTCCGGATGAATTTGCAGTAACGCTTCCATTGCTGCCCCCATTGCAGCTTACATTCGCACTCACACTCGCACTCACACTTAAGACTGCGGGCTGGGTTATACTTGCTGAAGCTGTAGCTTTACATCCGTTATTATCAGTTACTGTTAATGTATAATTCCCTGCTGTAAGTCCCGTAATATTCAGATTGCTGCTTCCGTTGCTCCAGGAATAGGTATATGGACTTACTCCGCCTGTTCCTGTTGCCGCCGCACTTGCATTTCCTCCCCCGTTGCAACTTACATTGCTGATTACGTTTACCCCTGCTGCCATTAGAGCTGGCTGTGTAATGTTGGTTGATGCCGTTGCCTTGCAGCCGTTATTATCCGTTACTGTCAGGGTATAATTTCCGGCTCCAAGTCCAGTGGCTGTCGCAACATTATTTCCATTGCTCCAGGAATAGGTGTATGGAGATGCACCTCCTGCGGCGCTGCCCATAGCACTCCCGTTATTTCCTCCGTTGCAGCTTACATTCGCATTTACACTTACCACAACACTTATCGCCGCTAACTGGGAGATAATTACGGATGCACTTGCAGTACATCCGTTTTTATCCGTAGTGGTTATTGTATAACTCCCTGCTGTTAGTCCAGTCGCTGTTGCATTGCTGGTCCCGTTATTCCAGGAATAAGCATAGGGCGATGTTCCCCCCGAAGCAGTCGCTGTTGCGCTTCCGTTGCTTCCACCATTGCAGCTTACGGCTGACAACTGACTACCCGCAACTGACAACTGAAGAGGCTGTGTTATGCTTGTTGTTGCTGTGGCTTTACAGCCGTTTTTATCGGTTATGGTTACCGTGTAAGTACCTGCTGAAAGACCGCTCACGCTCATATTCGTATTTCCGTTACTCCAGGAATAGGTATAAGGTGATACGCCTCCTGCGGCACTTGCCGATGCACTTCCGTTGCTTCCTCCGTTGCAGCTTACATTAGCAATAACAGAAGTAACGGAACTCAAAACAAGAGGTTGTGAAATGATTACTGAAGCAGTCGCAGTGCAACCATTATTATCTGTTATAGTTACTGTATAACTCCCTGCACTTAATTTGCTCGCTGTTGCCGTGGTATTTCCGTTAGTCCATGAATAGGTGTATGGCGGTATACCTCCCGATGAACTCGCTGTGGCGCTTCCATTATTCCCTCCGTTGCAGCTTACATTTGCATTTACGCTTACTCCAATTGTTATTCCTGAAGGTTGCGTAATATTCACTGATGCAGTTGCCTTACATCCGTTATTGTCCGTTACTGTAAGAGTATAATTTCCTGCGGTAAGTCCGGTGGCTGTAATAGTATTATTTCCATTACTCCAGGAATAAGTATAGGGCGTTGTACCTCCGGAAGGAGTTCCAATAGCACTTCCATTATTCCCTCCGTTACAACTTACATTAACATTTACACTCACTCCTGCTGTCAATGTGGTCGTCTGGGCAATGCCCGCTGATGCACTCGCAGTACATCCGTTATTGTCTGTTACTACTACCGTATATATTGTGGCGGATAATCCTGTCGCTTGCGCATTAGTCTGTCCTCCGGGAACCCATGAATAAGTATAAGGCGATGTTCCTCCCGAAGCAGTGGCAGTTGCGCTTCCGTTGCTCCCTCCGTTGCAACTTACATTATTGTTTATGTTTACAGCCGCTGTCAGGGCTGATGGCTGTGTAATGTTTGCGGCGGCAGTGGTTTTACAGCCATTTTTATCAGTTGCTGTTACCGTGTAAGTACCTGCTGAAAGACCACTAATACTACTATTTGTATTTCCGTTGCTCCAGGAATAGGTATAAGGAGATATGCCTCCTGCGGCGCTTGCTGATGCACTTCCGTTTGTCCCGCCATTGCAGCTTACGGCTGACAACTGATTACTGACAACGGACAACGGATTAGGCTGTGTAATATTTACTGAAGCAGTTGCGCTGCATCCGTTATTATCTGTTACAGTTACTGTATAGCTCCCTGCGCTTAACTTGCTCGCTGTTGCCATGGTATTTCCGTTAGTCCATGAATAGGTGTATGGCGATACACCGCCGGATGAACTCGCTACAGCGCTTCCATTATTCCCTCCGTTGCAACTTACATTCGCATTTACGCTTAACCCCGTTGTCAATAATGCAGGCTGTGTAATGCTTACTGATGAAGTTGTCTTGCAACCGTCAATGTCCGTTACTGTAAGAGTATAATTTCCAGCCGAAAGCCCTGTGGCTGTAATTGTATTATTTCCATTGCTCCAGGAATAGGTATAGGGCGTTGTACCTCCGGAAGCAGTTCCAATAGCACTTCCGTTATTCCCTCCGTTACAACTTACATTCACATTTACACTTGCAGAAGCACTCATAGCCTGCGGCTGAGTGATGACTACAGATGCACTTGCAGTACATCCGTTCTTGTCCGTAGTAGTTACTGTATAACTCCCTTCTGTTAGTCCTGTCGCTGTTGCAACATTGTTTCCATTATTCCATGAGTATGTATATGGTGAAGTCCCTCCGGAAGAACTTGCAGTTACGCTTCCATTACTCCCTCCATTGCAACTTACACTCGAATTAATATTTACCCCCGCTGTTAATATTGACGGCTGCGTTATACTTATTGATGCAGTTGCCTTGCATCCGTTATTGTCTGTTGCAGTTGCCGTATAGTTCCCTGCTGTAAGCCCGGTAGCTGTTACAGTGGTATTTCCATTGCTCCACGAGTAAGTATAAGGCGATGTACCTCCCGAGACATTTCCTGTGGCACTTCCGTTACTTCCACCATTGCAACTTACAGAGGTATTAACATTCACTCCGACAGTTATTAATAACGGCTGTGTGATACTTATTGATGCCGTTGCCTTACATCCGTTATTGTCTGTTATTGTCAGCGTATAGCCTCCCGCTGTAAGTCCTGTGGCTGTTACAACATTGCTTCCATTAGTCCATGAATAAGTATAGGGTGATATACCTCCCGAAGCAGTTCCTGTAGCGCTTCCATTGCTTCCCCCATTGCAACTTACATTCGCATTTATACTTATTCCAGCTGTCAATATTAGCGGCTGTGTGATATTCACCGATGCAGTCGCAGTACATCCGTTCCTGTCAGTTGTAGTTATGGTATAGTTTCCTGCCGAAAGCCCGGTGGCTGTTGCATTATTGTTTCCATTGCTCCAGGAATAAGTATAGGGCGTTGTACCTCCTGTTGCACTTCCCGATGCACTTCCATTATTTCCTCCATTGCAGCTTACATTCGCAATTATACTTGCTCCTGCCGTCAATACAACCGGTTGCGTGATGCTCACGGATGCAGTCGCTGTACATCCGTTAATATCGATTACCGTTACCGAATACCCTCCTGCTGTTAGACCCGTGGCAACAGCAGTAGTATTTCCGTTTGTCCATGAATAAGTATATGGCGATGTTCCTCCGGATGAACTTGCAGTTGCGCTTCCATTGCTTCCCCCATTACAACTCAAATTCCCATTTACGGATATAGATATGCTTGTCGCTGAAGGTTGGGTTATACCCGCCGTCGCAGTTGCGATACATCCATTATTATCTGTTATTGTTAAAGTATAATTACCGGCAGTTAATCCGGTAATAGTGGTTATTGTCATCCCATTATTCCATGAATATGTATATGGGCTTACTCCTCCTGTGGCAGTTCCTGTGGCGCTTCCGTTGTTCCCCGCATTGCAACTTACATTGGCATTTATTATTGTAGTTGGAGTTAAAACTACCGGTTGGGTTATCATTACCGTCGCTGTTGCGGTACATCCATGATTATCTGTTGCAGTTACTGTATAATTACCTGCTGCAATATTCGTTATACCGGCATTAGTGTTGCCATTATTCCATGAATATGTGTAGGGACTTACCCCTCCCGCTGCACTTGCCGCAGCGCTGCCATTTGAACCCTGAAAGCAGGAAACATTTTTATTTACTGTTATGTTTACAGACAGCACTACAGGTTGAGTTATTACCACAGATGCGGTAGAGGTACATCCGTGATTATCTGTAACGGTTATTGTATAGCCTCCGGCGCTAAGACTGCCATTAATTGCCGTACTTTTTCCATTGCTCCATGAATAGATGTAAGGAGTTGTACCTCCCGTTCCGCCTGCAGCGGCGCCTCCATTGGCGCCTCCGTTGCAGCTTACATTGGCGGCTACACCAGCAGATGCAATTACCCCCGGAGCCTGGGTAATGGTCGCCGAAGCAGTGGCAGTGCATCCGTTTTTATCTTTAACGGTTACTGTATAAGTTCCGGCAGATAAACCGGTAGCATTGGCGGCGCTGTTTCCGTTATTCCATGAATACGTATAAGGACTAACCCCTCCTGAAGCGCTTGCCGTGGCGCTTCCGCTACTTCCACCACAACTTGTATTCGAATTTACTGTTACTGCAGCTGTCAAAACAGTCGGCTGGGTTATATTGGCAGATGCAGTGGAAGTACATCCGTTGTTATCAGTAACGGCTACTGTATAACTTCCCGATGTAAGTCCGGTAACAGCAGATGAAGTCTTTCCATTTGACCAGGAATAAGTATAAGGGCTTGTTCCCCCGGCTGGATTTGCTGTGAGGCTTCCATTACTTCCTCCATTACAACTTACACCGGAATTTATACTTATACTTGTAGCTAATGATGAATTCGGCTGGGTTATAGAAACAAAAGCAGTCGCAGTGCATCCGTTACTATCTGTAACCGATACTATATATATGCCTGCTGACAAACCGGTTGCTGTAGCGTTACTATTTCCGTTCGTCCAGAAGTATGCATAAGGTGAAGTCCCGCCTGATGGAATGGCGGTAGCGCTTCCGTTACTCCCACCGTTGCAACTTGCATTGGCATTCACATTGGCTGTAACATTTAATACCCCAGGTTGAGTAATTGTAGTGGTGGCAGTTGCTGTACAACTATTATTGTCTGTAATTGTTACGGTATAATTTCCGACAGACAGTCCCCCATCAGTAGCATTAGTAGTGCCATCGCTCCAAGAATAAGTATAAGGACTCACTCCACCGCTTGCACTTGCTGCAGCGTTTCCGTCATTACCGCCATTGCAACTTACATTATTATTAACTTTTACAGATGCGTTTACTGCCTGTGGCTGTGTTATACTTAGTGAAGCTGTTGCAGAGCATCCATTGTTATCCTTAACAACCACCGTGTAGCTTCCAGCTAATAGCCCGGTTGCAGTAACCGATGTACTTCCATTACTCCATGAATGGGTGTAAGGATTCGTTCCGCCGGAAGAATGTGCGGTAGCGCTGGCATTATTTCCGCCATTGCAGCTTATACTTATACTTATTGTTGCCGTTTCGGTAAGCAATAATGGTTGAGTAATTGCAGCCGTTGCACTTGCCGTGCATCCATTATTATCAGTTACCGTTATTGTATAGATACCTGCTGAAAGCCCCCCGGCAATTATATTCGTGTTTCCATTGTTCCATGAATAAGTATAGGGAGATATGCCACCTCCGGCTGCTACCGATGCAGTCCCGTTGCTTCCCCCGTTGCAGCTTACATTGGCATTGATTGAAGCGCTTTCACTTATTACCGTTGGCTGGGTAATAACAACCGATGCAGTGGCGCTGCACTCATTATTATCTTTTACTGTTACCGTATAGCTTCCGGCAGCAAGGCTACCATCCGTTACCGATGTCTTTCCATTACTCCAGGAATAGGTGTATGGAGTGGCGCCTCCCGTTCCGCTTGCAACAGCGCTCCCGTTTGCTCCACCATTGCAACTCACATTAGTATTCACACTTGCAGAGGCAGTTATCCCAGCCGATTGAGTAATGGTTGCCGAAGCCGTTGCCGTGCATCCGTTTTTATCTTTAACACTTACAGTATAGCTTCCGGCAGACAGACCTGTGGCATTGGCATTGGTGTTTCCATTGTTCCAGGAATAGGTATAGGGACTCGTTCCTCCCGAAGGATTCGCCGTAGCGTTGCCATTAGTACCCGAGTTGCATATTACATTGGCATTAACAGTAATACTGGTAGTTAAAGAAGAGGGTTGGGTGGTACTTGCTGAAGCCGTTGCAGTACAACCATTGTTATCAGTAATTGTTACAGTATAAGTTCCCGCAGCGAGACCTGTGCCTGTGATATTAGTGCCACCTGCAGGAGACCAGGAATAAGTATAAGGAGAAGTACCGCCGGAAGGATTTGCAGTAATGCTTGCATCGGAACCCCCATGGCAGCTAACATTGGTAGTAGTATTCGCAGTAGCTGATAAAACAGAAGGTTGGGTAATTATTACCTGTGTAGTTGCCGTGCATCCGGAATTATCTGTTGCCGTAATAGTATATGTTCCGGCGGAAAGGTTATTGGCGGTAAGATTGGCACCCTTGCCTGATGTCCAGCTATACGTATAAGGGGCATTTCCTCCTGTTGCAGTATTAGCCGTGACGCTGCCATTGGAGTTTCCATTACATTTTACATTCGTTTGTGAGGTAATGGTAATAGCCATCGCATTAGGTTGGGTGATAGTTACAATGGCTGTTGCCACGCAGCCTCCCGCATCTCCTGCAGTTACTGTATATATTCCTGCCGATAGAGAAGATATATTAGTTGTAGTCATCCCGTTGTTCCAGTTATAAACATAAGGAGTTGTCCCGTTGCTTCCTGTAGCATTAGCGGAACCATTGCTTCCTCCGTTGCAGGTTACGTTGGCTGTTACTGTAGCTGAAACTGTAAAAGTACAGGTGTTTGTGTTTGTGTACTCATTACCATCGGAGACAACAAATAAATTGTCATTCAATGAAATTGCCGAAGGATTTAACGTAACCGGCGCACCTGGAGTTCTGTTTCCGTTTGAAGAGTTTGTTCGTGCATAAGTGGAAAAAGAGAATAATGCTACGGCAAGAAAGCTAAAAGCGTAGTGTTTCATATTCATAATGTTATGAGTTAATTGGTTTAGCGGAGAGAGTATGTCATTATCACTTTCATGGGGTAAGATGAAATATGTGTTAATGTGGTTGGGCGAATCTGTAAAGATTAATACTTCCTGGTAATTTCGTCTTTTAAAAACACCGTAAATGTATGAATATTTATTTATTACATGAACGATGCATTATAAAGATTTGAAGCCCAAGAGTGGGTTGTGGAGAATATCGGAGTCGAACCGATGACCTCTTGCATGCCATGCAAGCGCTCTAGCCAGCTGAGCTAATCCCCCATAAGGGCGGCAAAGATATAATTTTCTCTTAACTTTGTCTGCTCCCTGTAAAATCCGTTACCAATAAATACTTATCCAAGAACTCTGATGCTCTATCTCGTCCCCACACCCATAGGAAACCTGGAAGATATTACCCTAAGGGCTATACGCATCCTACGAGAAGTTCCCCTTATTTTAGCAGAGGACACCCGGACTACTTCTGTTTTGCTAAAACGCTATGAAATAACCACTCCTTTAATTGCCTATCATCAGTATAATGAACATGGCATTACTCCCCAATTAGTGGGGCGTTTAGAGAAAGGTGAAACTATGGCATTGGTAACGGATGCAGGCACACCTGGTATTTCCGACCCCGGATTTTTGCTTGTAAGAGAATGTGTGGCAAAAGGCATAAAAACCGAATGTCTTCCGGGCGCTACGGCATTAATTCCTGCGCTGGTAAACTCCGGGTTGCCCTGCGACACCTTTTGTTTTGAGGGTTTTCTACCCCATAAAAAAGGCAGGCAAAAAATGATGGCATCCTTAAAAGACGAAATCCGGACTATGGTATTTTATGAGTCTCCCTTCCGGCTGATTAAAACACTGGAGTTATTAAAAACCACCTTCGGAGAAGAAAGAAAAGCTTCTGTTTCAAGGGAACTTACTAAAATACATGAGGAAACAGTAAGAGGAACATTAGGAGAAATTATCAAACACTATTCAGCTTCAACAAAAATAAAAGGAGAGATAGTTATTGTGGTGGCTGGGAGAAAGGAGTAAACTTAATTCTTCCCGTCATTCTTGCGCATGAACTCCAAAATAGCACGTGCCTGGTCATCACTAAGATTTTGGTTAGGCATACGTGTTACGCAAATAACCATTAATTGCTGGGCAACCAAATCGCTGTCGAGCATCACATTGGTATTAGAAATGAAGTTCATTATCCATTCGGGAGTTCTGCGGTCAGTAACGCCTTTCCATCCGGGACCTACCAGTTTTTCGTTCGTAAGTTTATGGCATGAAATGCACCTCGCATCAAAAATAACATTTCCTCTTGCAACCATGCTGTCATCCAGCGGGTGTGTAAGCCGTATATTAGTAAATTTACCTATGCCGTTATCCGGCTTCGCAGAATCCTTTTTAGAGGTATTGTTGTCGCTTGAATTATTAGTTTGATTACCCGAATTACATCCGGCAAAGAAAAATATCATCCATGACAGGGTGATAAAGGAAATGCTGTGTTTCATAATGGTATGGTTTTAGTATTGAATTACAAAATTATCATTGTTATTTGGAGGTTTTCAGCGTTCTTATATAATCAATCACCTGCCAG
>Ga0207028_1038_pt1 | contig 11911 bp, 8 predicted proteins | sample Alteio_BWMinCont_41_FD_153287 | JGI IMG/M metagenome (GOLD analysis project Ga0207028, IMG submission 153287) | Enriched cells from forest soil in Barre Woods Harvard Forest LTER site, Petersham, Massachusetts, United States -... | ecosystem: Environmental > Terrestrial > Soil > Temperate forest >... | reverse complement strand
GAGGTGGGGGTCGCCTTCCTTGCTCGCGAACTCGTTGCCCACCAGCAGCCCCGGTTTGCACCCTTTATAACGTTCTATCCGGCCGTGCTGCTGGCGCTCCGCCTGGATGGACTGGGCCAGCTTTCGTTCTTCTTCCCGCCTTCGGCGCTCGTGTGAGACCGCCTGTTCCACCATGTAGACGGCGAGCCTTTCGCGGTTGCGGTGATAAAGCTCCACGACCATCGAAAGAGAGATTCCAAAGGCGAAGAAAATCCCCAGGCTCAGAACGTCGTAGGGGTCTCGTATGCCGAATTGTCCGATCGGGGAAAAAATCCAGATTTCCGCCACGACCGTGGACAGCACTGTGACCGCGATGCCGGCCCAGACACCATCCAACAAGGACGCCAGAAGCACGGCCGGATAGAACGTTATAAAGGGTGCAAACCGGGGCTGCTGGTGGGCAACGAGTTCGCGAGCAAGGAAGGCGACCCCCACCTCGCCGACCAAGGCGAGGATTCGCCAAAACCATCCGCGAATGAAGCGAACATTCGTTTCTGTCCGTGTTGCCTGCTCGGGCAGTGGACTTGCAATCGAACTGGAGTTTGCTGCCGAGGGTTCCCGCTCAGGCGGGGATGATTCCCGGTCGGTCGCATCCAAGGTCGAATCAAGTTCGAACATAGCTCACCGCGGTCTTGTTTCATGAAAGGGCAAATCAGCCCTACCGCCCGGGGGAGTAGCAGCTCTTAATGTCGATTAAGAGCTTAGCGCCTGCTCCGTATGTATATAGAAACGTGACAGGGATCACGAACAGCTCTCATCGTGCCTTAGAATCCGGATAAACCGGACACGCCCCGGTTCTCTGATAGAGCTCTATCGATTCCTTTTGATGGGCTTCCGGTCACTTCCCGGCACTACCATCCCCGGCATCTCCGCTTTAATTGGTCCATCGCCGGCGATTGGACCGCGTGGGTCAGGCGCAACCTGGTCGCCGACGCGAACAACATCCGCCGGAACACCCTCCGCTTCGATTTCGGACCTACCATCCCCCATTCGGATCCTGATAATACTGTTCTCGGTTTCCTCCGCGGGAATCTCGAAGGAAACGTCATCTCAAGGATCATCAATCTCACTAATAGCCGGTGGGATGCCCTGTCCAGGGAGCCAACGTCGGCGCCGTCGGCGCGCCTGGGAGTGGAAGTTTCCCGCCCTGGCCTTCTGCAAACAATGAAGGCAAACAGACCTCGGTCATTGGCTGTAAACCTTTGTAAAATCACTGCCAATCGGCATTTGCGTTGTGATATCTTGTGCAGTTCCTCACCCTCCCGGTAACATGAGGACAACTTTCCCGGCCTGCTTTTTCGTGCCGGCCAGACCACGCGTCTGAGTCGATACGTTTTCGCCCGCCAAAATGATCAAATGCTCACTCCACAGGCCGGGGTTGAAGTTTGCCTTTGATGTGCAACAACGTTGCCTTAAATTTTTTGGTCGATCATGGGGCAAACCCCGTGCGGGATCGGGAGGTGTGTTGATGATAAAAATGCTTTTCAAACCTGCGCCGTGGCGGCTGACGGTGTTGACCCTTCTGTTCCTACCCGGTATCGTACCTCTCCGCGCCCAGCAGGCTGGGCAGCCCACGGTAGTCGACAACGAGACCATGCAATTGCTGCTTAAACGGATCGACCAACTTGAGGCCCGGGTGAAACAGCTGGAGGCCGATCGACAACCGGCGACATCCTCCGATGTCTCCGTGGCCAGGGCTACGTCGAATCCCTCTGTGCCCCTACCCGGGATGGATGGACCTCCCGTTTCGCCAAGCGCAATGCAGCCAGGCGGAAGCGTACAAACGACCAGCCAGGGAAATGACTCTTCCCGGGGCGCCGCGCTGCAAAACGCGGTTGCGCAGACTGTGTCTTCCCCGCCGTCCGATCCCGAGCAGACCCAGTCGGACAACGCCATGATGGAGAGAATGGATGTGAGCCGCACTCTGCTTCGCATTCGCGGGTTCGGAGATATTTCCCTTCATGGGGGCACACAGAAAGGGGATACAACGTCATTCTCACTCGGACAGCTGGACCTGTTTGTCACCTCCGATGTTTCCGACAAATTCAAGTTCTTGAGCGAGATCGTGTTCGAAGCCGGGCCGGACAACATTTACGGCCAAACCACGACAGGGCTCAACTCCTTTAGCGTCGATGTGGAGCGGTATTTGCTGCAATATTCCCACAACGACTACTTCAATATTTCCGCGGGCCGGGGACACACGGCCATCGGGTATTACAACACCGCATACCACCACAGTTCGTGGCTGCAAACGACCACCGGCCGACCTCTCCTTTTCGAGTTCGAGGATCGGGGAGGGATACTTCCGATCCACATGGTTGGCGCCAGCGTATCGGGCCAGGTCCCATCGGGCTCGCTGGGACTGCACTACGTCGCTGAGATAGGCAACGGCCGGGCATCCCGGGCGCCGCTCGTGGAGGAACCGGTTCAAAACGAGATCGACGATGAGAACCACAAAGCCTTTAACGTCGCCTTGTTCGCGAGGCCTGAGGCTATCCCCGGCCTTCAAGCCGGGTTGTCGTTCTATCGTGACATTCTGGCTCCTCTTAATCAGCCCCGGGTCGGCGAGTCGATTCTCGCCGGTCACATCATTCTGGAGCGTCCAAAATACGAGTGGCTCAACGAAGCTCTTCTCGATCGCCACACGATTCAAGGCACTTCCCTGGCCTATAACACGCCTGGCTTCTACAGCCAGATTTCAAAACAATTCGGCGCGTATCGGCCCTATTTCCGTTATCAATACATAAACGCTCCCAACAACGAGCCCATTTTTCCCGACGTGCAACTGCGGGCTGGCCCATCTGCGGGTCTGCGTTTCGATGCGAGCGAATCCGTGGCCCTGAAGTTTCAATACGACTACACCTTTTTGCGAAATCAGCCTGGAGTGAACGACCTGGAACTGCAACTTGGTTTCACGTTCTGAGAAGATTTTCATATAATGCAACGCTCGACGATCTTCGTCATTACCGCACTGTTGCTCACGCGTCCCCCCCTGGACGCGACACACGCTTTTGTTCATGTGCCATACTCGACCCTGACCGAAGCCGGGGTTGCAAGCGAGCCTCTTGTCATTGTCGTGAACCGCTCGAATCCCGTAGACGACGTTTCGTTCTCCGAGTTGCGCAAGATATTCCTGGGTACCAGGAGCCACTGGGCGAATGGAAGGCGGATCACGCTGGTCATGCGTGAGCCTGGAGAGCCCGAACGTACTGCCATCCTTCGCGATGTCTGCGGCTTGAACGAAGATCAACTCAAGAACCACTTTCTTCATGGCCTGTTTACCGGTGAAATTCTGGTTTCGCCCAAGATTCTTTCCTCTCCGACGGGAGTGCGCAAATTCATCTTCAATGTACCCGGAGCCATTGGCTACCTCCGCATTGGCGATGTCGATCCTTCAGTGAAAGTGCTCCGCATCGATGAGCTTCTTCCCGAAGACAAGGGTTACAGGCTTCACGTTCAGGCTGAGTTGGTGAACGGAAATTGAAAACTACGCCCCAACTCGTGACGTCGCGCCGGGCTCTCAGCCGTATGCCGTTCGTTGACCGTCTTTTGCTTGACGCTTCGCGCCACAATGCCGTCTTGCTGCTCTTGGTGATCTGCTGTGGGATCGCCGTGGTCGGCGCTTTTATTATCCGAGACTTGCGCGCCGCCAACGCCGAAGCGCAGGAAATCTACACTGGTTCGGTCAATGGCCTGCAGAGAATTGGAGAACTCCAATATGAAGCCCAGGAGACGCGACGCTCCACCCTCTACGCTCTGACCACCACTGATAGCAATCTCCAGGTGGAATACGCCGATCAATCGCGGGCTGCCGACCGGCGCGTAACCGACGGAATCGCAGAATATCGAAACGAGGCCAAATCTACGGAAGGTCTGTCCCTCGCCGACCGCCTCAATCATGATTGGATCACGTACCTCGGCGTCCGCGACGAAGTTCTGGCCTCCATTCTCGAGGGAAGCACACAGGAAGCAGTAAATCTCGATCTCAAAGGGGGCGTGCCGGCGTTCGAACGCGTCCGCCGCGATCTCAACGAAGTCAAAAGGCTCTATGGTGAAGATGCCTCGCGCCGCGAGGACGATCTGGCTGCTGCATCGCGTCGTTCCTCATACAAGCTGGTTGGGATCTTCAGTTTCACCTTCCTCCTTTCCAGTGCTGCGGGTTGGGCCATCCAACGCAGCCGGATGCTGAGCAGAATGCAACTCGCTCATCTGCAAATGGAGTTTGTCGCCTCGGTCTCGCACGAATTGCGCACCCCGCTGGCCGTGATCCGGTCGGCGGCCGACAATCTCGCTGACGGCCTGATTCGCGACAAAGATGCGATGCGCAAGTATGGCGCCATTCTGCAGCATCAGAGCCGCGGCATGAGCGACCTGGTCGATCAGATCCTGCTGTTTGCTTCCACTGAGGATCGCACCAACCGTTACGTGCTGCAGCCTGTTTCCGTGCAGAGGATTATCGACTCGGTGGTTGCCGATACAGAAAGCGTTTTGCGCGGAGCAGGATTTACGCTGGAAATGAGGATCGAGCCCAACCTGCCCGACGTCATGGGCGACCTGGGCGGGATTTCCCAATGCCTTCAGAATCTGGTCGGAAATGCAGTCAAGTACGGGGGCGATGATCGTCATATCACCCTGCAGGCTTCCGCTTCCAACTCCGGCCTTGGGTCACCTGCAGAGTTGCGTATCTCGGTCTCCGATCAGGGAATCGGCATTGATTCCTCCGAGATTCCGTTCATTTTCGATCCCTTTTACCGCAGCCCGCGGGTTCACGCCGCCCAGATTCACGGCACCGGCCTCGGGTTGTCACTAGCCAAGAGGATTGCAGAATCCATGGGCGGAAGACTTACCGTCGTCAGCCAGCTCTCCGTTGGCAGCACTTTCACTCTGCACTTGCAATTTGCAAAAGGAGAAGACATGGAGATGGCTGGAGCCATGGCCCGGCAATCTCGATTGTCACGAACATGAACGAACACATTCTCATTGTCGAAGATGAACAAGAGTTATGCCTGACCCTGGGCGATCGTCTGCGGAGTGAAGGCTACGCTGTTGAATGCGCTTTCGACGGCAAATCCGGGATGGACAAGATTCGCGAAGCACCGTTCGATCTGGTGATTCTCGACCTCATGCTTCCTGTGCGCAGCGGGCTCGATCTCTGCGTGGACATTCGCCGCTCCGGATTTACAACGCCTATCCTTATCCTGACGGCCCTGGGCCAGTCCGTGGAAAAGGTCGCTGGACTAAAACTCGGCGCGGATGATTATGTCACCAAGCCGTTTGATACTCCTGAGCTGATGGCGCGGGTTGAAGCACTCCTGCGCCGGGTACCGAATCGGCCCGAAGGCGTCCGCACTGATGCCAGCGAGGTGTATCACCTGGGCGAGGTCGTTCTCGATGCCCGAAAGGGTAAAGTCACCCGGAATGGCCGGCCGATCAACCTGACCTCCCGCGAATTCCAGTTGTTCCGTTACCTTGTTGAGCACCGCGGCGTCACTGTATCCCGCGAAGAACTGCTGGAGCAGGTTTGGGGCCACATACCGGGCACATTGACCCGAACCGTCGACATGCACATCGCCAGTCTGCGTCAAAAGCTTGAGACTCTTCCCAAAAAACCGGAAATGATCATCACCGTTCCCTTGATGGGCTACAAATTCCAGATTTAGCGCTCGGCAAGTCCCACTGGCGCCTCCTTGTAACGGGATATTCACGGATCGCTGATAGGGTGATGTCCGGTTCTGCGAACCCTTCCCCGAAAGTTGTGAAAGTCCGGTTTCGCACTCACAGCCCACAAGGAGTCTCGACCATGAATGCTTTCGCACCACTCGTCTGTCTCAGACGCGCCATGTTTGCCGCAGCTCTGGTGGCAGCATTGGCAATAGGATCACCTACCGTCAACGTGGAAGCCCAGGAACTCGGCAGTGACAAAGGTTTCGATAGAGAGCAGTTCCACGGTTTTGTGCCGGGCAGCATCGTTTTGAGCGGCACCGTCTACGTTGGGAATGCCGACACCGTTACCCCCGGCGAAGTCTTGCCGCATGGCTGCCTTAACACAGGCCCGGTCACGACCCCTAACCCCGCCACCGTCAATGTGCCGCTCCTCCCAGCCGACCAGATGCCGACTACGACCACCACGGCCGTGACGGTGTCCTGCGGCTACGCCAGCGACAACGGCCAAGCCCCCAATCTCCATGACAATCACAACGTCTGGAACAACGCCGGCACCGATGGCAGCTTTGGCGTCTCCTCGCCCATCGTTCTTTGGAACCTCAGCACTGACGGCGATTTGCTGGGCGCGCTGCCCGTTCCCAGTAACGAGATCGTGACCAGCTTCAGCTCCAAATCCGAGCTCGCCCTGAATCGCTCTGCGGACGGCAGAAGCCTCACCTTCATGGGTTACCGCGGCGGTCCCGGCTGCCCCGCGCTCACCCTGGATCCAGCCACCAACATCCTCACGCAGGGCACGAACGTGGGTCCCATTTCGCCCACTGCGCCGAACCTGATCGACGTTTCGGCCTCCAGCACGCCGGGCCTGTGTGATCCGACCAATCCCGCGGTCGCCAGCTACGCCGGCGCACCCAATCCGACGGCTTACTATCGCTCCGTCGCGGAAGTCGAGGCGGACGGACGAATCTCCTACACGGATGGCGACGCCTACAGCGGCGACAATTCCCGCGCCGCGATCAAGGCGGACAATTGGCTGTACTACTCGGTGGGAAACGACAACAGCGGCGGGCTGTCGAAGAAGCAGATGTCGGAGACGCAGCTCGGCTTCAATCTGTCCCACTCCACGGGCGCCGAACTGTTCGTTCCTGGCGCGGCACCGCTGGTCCCGCCGAGCAACAACATGATTTCCTATTTCGTGTTCTCGGGAGACAAGCCTGGTAAGGACACGAACTTCCGCGGCATGACGATCTTTAACAATACTCTGTATGTCGCCAAGGGCAGCGGAGGAAACGGCATCAATACCGTGTATCAGCTCGGGACTCCGGGCGTTCTGCCCACCCCCGGCAACGCCCCCGCAGGCGGTACCGTCAACGAACCGTATACGATCCTTCCCGGCTTTCCCAACACCGCCGCCAGCACAAATAGCCCAGGTGGCGATTATCCGTTTGGGATTTGGTTCGCGAATGCTACCACTTTGTACGTTTGTGATGAGGGCGACCTGATCTACACCACGAATCAGGTGATCAATGGACAGATCAACGTTGCCGACGCCGGGACGCTTGCGACCGCCGGCCTTCAAAAATGGGTCCTCACCACGCCCGCGGGCGGTAGCCCAACCTGGGTGCGCGAGTACGTCATTCAGAATGGACTCAACCTGGGCGTGCCCTATAGCGTCCCGAAGTATCCTGCGTCGATCGAGCCGGCAACCGGTGGCTGCCGCAACATCGTCGGCGTCGTCAACCACGACGGCACGGCGACGATTTATGCGATCACATCCACGATCAGCAACAATGGCGACAACGGCGCGGATCCCAACAAGCTGGTCAAAGTCACCGATCGCATCAGCGCCACCCAGCTGGCAACGCACGGCGACCTCGACCGGTTCGTCACCATCCGCTCGGCGCGCGCCGGCGACGCCTTTCGAGGGGTTGCCCTGGCCCCCGAAGGCGACAGATAAAACCCGCAACCAGGTTTAGCAACCAACCAAGGCGCTCCGCGCAAGGCCAATGCGTCTCCTTTACTCCGGCCACGCACGATTAACCGTCCCCACCCTTCCGCCATCGCATCGCGGAAGGGTGGGATTCGGCCGGATCGCGCGCCATTCTGGTGCCCGGGTTGACACAGGGCGGGCGGAATAGGTCATGCTTTGATTCGAAGGAGACCACACCTGCATGTGCGAAGCATCCTCCCCCGCTGTTAAAGCAGTTCTTGCGTCCAGCCGCTGCATCCATGAAACGAATGCCTTCGCCGCTCCATTCGTGGCCATGGCAAAGTCAGCAGACGAGGGATATACACGATGAAGCCTCCGTACGGGCGCAACCGCGTTGTCATTGAGGGAGTCAAACCCCAGATCGATTCTGGCCGGCATCCCGTTTGCCGCATCGTGGGGGACGATGTCGTTGTGACGGCGGCCATCTTTGCCGACGGGCACGATCACCTCGCCGCCCAGCTGCACTATCAGCGCAGTACCGAACGCCGTTGGCGCTCCACCCCGATGACCCCGGTAAACAACGATATCTGGACGGGCTCGTTCAAGGTTGATAAGCTCGGCGGCTGGCGATTCACGATCCTCGGCTGGGTTGATCACTTCATTACCTGGGAAAGTGAACTCCGGAAACGCCTCGCCGCCCAGGATCCGGCGCTCGCCGCGGCTCCTGAGCCGGAACCAGTGCCCGACGACAGTGGCGGATGGACCCTCCCGACCGTAACCGGCGAGCAGAACATTCCCCTCGCGCTTCGCACCGGAGCCATCCTGATCAAACAGGCTGCCTCGCGCGCCCATGGACCCGATGCCAGGCGCCTCCTCGAGGCAGGCCGATCGTTGAACGAGAAAGCGGACCGCAACGATGCATACTATGAATATCCGCTGGATGACGAAATCGTGGAATTAGTCGAGCGTTATCCTGACCAGACCTTTGCCACTCGCTATGAACCCGAGTTGTCGGTCTGGGTCGATCGCGAACGCGCCGGCTTTTCCGCCTGGTACGAATTGTTTCCGCGGTCCGCGTCGCCCGTTCCGGGTAAGCATGGCACCTTTGCCGATGTCGAAAAGCAACTCCCTGAAATTGCCGCAATGGGCTTCGACATCGTCTATATGCCACCTATTCACCCCATAGGCCGTGCCTTTCGCAAAGGCCCGGAAAACTCGACAACCGCGAATCCCGGCGATCCTGGCAGCCCGTGGGCGATCGGGGACAAATCGCCCGATCCGTCTGGCCCCAGCCGGGTTAAGGAAGACGATGGCGGTCACAAGTCGATCCACGCCGAACTTGGAACCTATGCCGACTTCGATCATCTGGTTGCCACCACCCGGGAGCATGGAATGGAGATCGCTCTCGACATCGCCTTCCAGTGCTCGCCGGACCACCCCTGGGTAACCGAGCATCCCACCTGGTTTAACATCCGCCCCGACGGAAGCATCCAGTACGCCGAGAATCCTCCCAAGAAATATCAGGACATTTACCCGCTCAACTTCGAGTCGCCCGATTGGCGCAGCCTCTGGGACGAACTGTACTCAGTCTTCGAGTTCTGGATCAAGCGCGGCGTGTACGTCTTTCGCGTGGATAATCCGCACACCAAGGCGCTGCCATTCTGGGAGTGGTGCCTGGGCACTCTCCACGCCAAGTATCCGGAAACCATCTTTCTCGCTGAAGCGTTTACCCGGCCGCACGTGATGTATTGGCTGGCCAAGGCCGGGTACACCCAGTCCTACACATACTTCACCTGGCGCAACTCCAAAGCGGAATTGCAAAGCTACCTCGAAGAGATCACGCGCCCACCGGTCAGCGAATTCTTCCGTCCCAACTTCTGGCCCAACACTCCCGACATCCTGCACAAGACTCTGCAGGACGGCGGGCGCCCGGCTTTCATGTTTCGCCTGGTTCTGGCCGCGACGCTGACCGCGAATTATGGAATCTATGGTCCGGCCTATGAGCTGTGCGAGAATGCGCCGGCCAAGCCCGCAGCGGGAAAGACCGAATCGGAAGAATACCTGATGAGCGAGAAATATGAGATTCGCCAGCGCGACCGCAATGCGCCCGGGTCGCTCGTACCCCTCATCACGTTGATCAACCAGATTCGCCGCGGCAACCCCGCGCTTCAAAGAAACGAGTCTCTGCTCTTTCACCCTACCGACAACCCCAACCTGCTGGCTTATTCCAAATCGACTCCAGATTTCAGCAACATCATCCTCGTGATCGTCAATCTCGATCCGTACAATCAACAGTCGGGCTGGACCGATCTCGACCTGCTCCGGATGGGGTTGGTTCCGGGAACAGACTTCGATGTGGAAGACTTGTTGAATGGCCCTAGCTATACTTGGCACGGCCGTCGGAACTATGTAGTTCTGCGTCCTGGTATCCAGGCAGCGCACCTCTTCCGCGTGGTGCGGATGCCGTAAAACGAGTGAATCCTTGCGTGCTATCCGGGTTCGCGCAATAACTAAAGACGAGCCCGACCTGGTGGCATAAACGTCACTTAGACCGCAGCCGGAAAGCCGACCGTCGGGCTGGCCTCCCGAAACCATTCGAATCCAATGATCTCGGAGAAGTGGAATTGAAGAAGCTCGCCAGCGCAACCGACCCGTTCTGGTACAAAGACGCACTTATCTATGAGCTGCACGTGCGTGCGTTTGCCGACTCGAACAATGATGGCATCGGTGATTTCCCGGGTCTCATGTCGCGCCTCGATTATCTTCAGGACCTGGGCGTCACCTGCCTCTGGGTCCTGCCCTTTTTTCCTTCGCCACTGCGCGACGACGGGTACGACATTGCCAACTACACCGACGTCAATCCGTCGTACGGCACGCTGAACGACTTCAAAGCGTTCCTCGACGCCGCCCATCTGCGCGGTATGCAGGTGATGATCGAACTGGTCATCAATCACACCAGCGACCAGCATCCCTGGTTCAAGGCCGCGCGCCTGGCCCCTCCCGGGTCGCCGCAGCGCAACATGTATGTGTGGTCTGATACCGACCAAAAATACAAGGACGCCCGCATCATCTTTACCGATACCGAGAAATCCAACTGGACCTGGGATGAGACCGCCCGCGCCTACTACTGGCATCGGTTCTTCTCTCATCAACCGGATCTCAATTTCGACAACCCGATGGTGATCGAGGAAGTCCTCAAGGCCATGCGCTTCTGGCTCGACATGGGGGTAGATGCGCTGCGGATGGACGCGATTCCTTATCTTTGCGAACGCGACGGCACCAGTTGCGAGAACCTGCCCGAGACCCACGTAGTCATCAAGAAAATCCGCGCGGCGATCGATGCCGACTATGCGAATCGTCTCGTCCTGGCCGAGGCCAATCAATGGCCGGCGGATGTGCGACCCTATTTCGGCGACGGCGACGAGTGCCACATGGCCTTTCACTTCCCGCTCATGCCGCGCATCTACATGGCGCTCCGGCAGGAGGACCGTCTGCCCATCACCGATATCATGGCGCAGACGCCGCCGATTCCAGATAACTGCCAGTGGGGCCTGTTCCTGCGCAACCACGATGAACTTACCCTGGAGATGGTCACCGACGATGAGCGCGACTACATGTACTTCGCTTATTCGGCCGACCCGCGCATGCGCATCAACGTTGGCATCCGCCGCAGGCTTGCGCCCCTGGTGGACAACAACCGCCGCCGCATCGAGTTGCTGAACTCGCTGCTGCTCAGCTTTCCCGGCACACCCATTCTTTATTACGGCGACGAAATCGGCATGGGCGACAACATCTACCTCGGCGACCGTAACGGCGTGCGCACGCCCATGCAATGGACCTCGGATCGCAATGCCGGCTTCTCCAAGTGCGACCCCGCACGGCTCTACTTCCCGGTGATCATGGATCCCATCTATGGCTACCAGGTGGTCAACGTCGAAGCCCAACTCAGCGATCAGTCGAGCTTGCTGCATTGGACGCGTAACATGATCGCCCTGCGCAAGCTATTCCAGGTGTTCGGACGCGGAACGCTTACCTTCCTCAATCCTGCCAACCGCAAGATCCTTGCCTACCTGCGTGACCTCGACCGTGGGGACGGAACTCACGAGACTATTCTGTGCGTGGCCAGTCACGAAGCCAGCCCAGCCCTTGGTCATAAGGTCGAGTGTCGCGAACTCTTCTACGGAATTCTCGCCCGGCACCTCGAGGACCTGTTCGCGGAATTGATCCGGCTTTGCCGCGGCCGGCTGAAGTTCGAGCCAGATGAACGAGTAGGGCGCAATG
>Ga0207028_1184_pt1 | contig 11942 bp, 11 predicted proteins | sample Alteio_BWMinCont_41_FD_153287 | JGI IMG/M metagenome (GOLD analysis project Ga0207028, IMG submission 153287) | Enriched cells from forest soil in Barre Woods Harvard Forest LTER site, Petersham, Massachusetts, United States -... | ecosystem: Environmental > Terrestrial > Soil > Temperate forest >... | reverse complement strand
AAATACCAGGAAATAAACAGCTGTTTTGTTATCGATTGCCCAGCTTGAGGGCTTAAATTCTTTTTCGAGGTCTTTCATCTCCGTTCGATTTTATATTAATTAATTACCAGACTGTACAACCTTTAACTTATCGCCGTCCTCAATATCACCGGCACCCTGTATTATTAATTGGTCGCCTGCAGATAAACCGGACAATATTTCCGATTGCCCAGCGTAGGTTGCTCCCACGGTAACGGCCTTTTTCTTCGCAGTCCCATTTTGATCAAGAAAAACATAATCACCGGCTTCTGATCTCTGTATAGCATTTATCGGAACAGCCAAAGCATTACTTTTTGAATAATCGGCAATCTTAATAATCGCAGTCATATTGGGACGCAATGTTTTGCGCGACGGGAGCTTTATCTCAATACCAAAACTCCTTGACGCGGGGTCAATAACCTTCGCTGCAAAGGTAACTTTTGTAGTTAATGAATCATTTGCATCAGGAACAACCACTTTTACGTTATCACCCTGGTTAACACTGCTTGCATACGATTCAGGCACATCTGCTTTTATTTTCAAATTGTCGGCATTTACGATCCGTATACCATTAGCCCCCGGCGAAATAATTTGACCAAGTTTAAGATCCATTTGATCAACGGTGCCATTTATCGGTGAGGTAATGCGGTACATATCTGCCTGTTGCTTTAATGAAGCTACTTGCTTAATTGAACTTTGCAATGCGGTTTGCGCCTGTAAAAATTGAACTTCAGTACCAATTTTTTGATCCCATAAATTTTTCTGACGTTCAAACAAAGTACGGTTTAAATCCACCTGGGTTTGCGCCTGGGCAATATTCTGGTTCAATACGCTGTTATCCAATTGAACCAATACCTGGCCTTTATTAACATGCTGTCCGGGCTTTACATAAAGCGCGGTGATGACACCTGGTGACTGTGAATATGCAGTAACATTATCCTGCGCATCAATGCGGCCCTGTATCTGAACATAGTTTGTAAAATTACCGGTTTTAACAGTATAAGTGCTAACATCAGTAGATTTAACGGAGTCTTTTTTGCCTAACTCAGCTTCCAGTTTTGTTACTTTATCATTTAATTCGCCCTGCTGTTTTTTAAGGCCAGCCAACTCAGCTGTTTTATCTTTTGGTTTATTAGTGCAGGCAGCCAGTATCAGGATTGCCGAAATGTATATTAGTTTTTTCATGTCTTATAGTATATTATCGTCTAAGGTTTAATTTTATTTAATACGTCCGTATGCTTTATCAAGGTCAACTTTGCTTACCAGGGCATCATATAATCCCTGTATATATGAGTTATCCGCCTGGGTAACATCAGTTTGTGCCTGTGTAACTTCAATGCTTGATCCCACCCCTTGCTCATATTTTATTTTTGCTACCCGGAGCACTTCTTCGGCCAGGGCCATGTTCTTTTTTTGGTCGTTAAGGGTTTGCAATCCATTTATGTAAGAAACGCGTGCCTGGCTAACCTGCAGGTTTATCGTGTTTTTCATATCATACAAGTCATTCTGCGACTTTAAAACGGTTATTTCCGATTGTTTCACCTGGTTAAGGTGCTGCCCACCGGTATAAAGCGGAACACTTAAAGTAAGCCCAATATAGCTTGAGGGATAAACGGATTTAAATAAATTACCAAAGCTATTGTTCTGGTACGAATCTGCATAATTTCCGTTTAGCGTTAGTTTAGGTAAAAACTGCCCTTTTTTGCTTTTCAAATCATACCCATTCAGTTTTTTCTGAGTTTCTAACAAGCCATATTCAATACGGTTATGATAAACACTGGTATCGGTTATGGCTTCGGCCGAAGTTACTTCAAGTTTTATATCTTCCAGTTTATCTTTGAGCGTTAGTTCGCCTTCAATTGGCATACCCATTTGAAATTTAAGCAATTGATAATTTAAACCAAGTAAGCGAATGGTATTTTCCCTGGTGGTGACCAATGAATTGTATTGAACTGTCAGTCGGTCAACATCAATTTTTTCAACGAAACCCTGTTTGTTACGTGCGCCGGTCTCATCTAATTGCTGCTTAAGCTCATTAATATTTGCATCTAATAGTTTTAATTGTTCAACGCTAACCAAAACCTGGTAGTATGCTTTGGTTACGCTTACACTAGCTTCAATTTTTGTGCGGGTATAACTGCGGTCATAAAGTTCTTTATATGTTTTGCGCCCCTGCAAACCAATTATATAATTAGGATCAAAGAGAATTTGTTTTAAAGTAACAGAAGCGCTCGCCTGATAAGTAACACCAAATTTCAGTGGTATGAAAGTTCCTGGCTGATTAAAAAATTCACCGGGTATCAAAGTTGTTGGTATTTTCAGGTAATCCTCGAATGATGCGTCACCAGTAATTTGCGGCAGCCCTTGCCCTATAATTTCTTTTACATGATAATTAGCGCTCGTAACATCCAGTTTTGAATTGATTACATCATGCTGGTGATTGTAGGCATAATTTATACAATCGGTCACAGTAAAATTATATGCGGTATCCGGCGGCGCCTGTTGTGCAAAGCCGTTTGAGGCTATTGCACTTATTAGTGATATTATTAGTATTATATGTTTCATTTTTAGTTGTGATTCGTTTGTATTACAATTAATAAGCGCCGATTTGGACATTACCCTCAAAATAAATTACCGCAGGTGACAACCCTATGTCAGCAGTTTAAATTATTCATCATGGATATTTTTATACTGGTTCAATAGCTTATATCCCTTAAGTGTGCAAATTCCATAGCTAAAATGCTCGTTAAACTGCTGTTGTACCTTCCATGTGTTAAATTCAGCTACCGGGAATATATTTGCGTTGAAACCCAACTCAACCTGGTTCACACGCATACGGGCTATTATTTTTACATCAATTTCTGGCCTTATATAGCCTTGCTTTATTCCTTTTGTTAAAAGTTCCTGTAAAGTGTGCACCAACACACCCGACTTAAAATTTTGAAACTGTTTCCAGGCATCCGGATGATATTTTTGCATATCATGTATCACTATCGGGTTGATCCTTGAAAAAATCTCTTCTGAACATTTCATCATATTGATCATTTCTTCAATCACATTTCCCGATTGGCTGATAATGGCGCTCATATTATCCTCATCCTCCTGCAGCTTTTTCTTAACTAAAGCTATCACCAATTCATTTTTATCTTTAAAGAACTGGTAGATGGTTTTTTTTGACATACCCAGATGCCGGGCGATATCATCCATCGTTACGCTTTTGATCCCTGCTGTTAAAAACAGTTCCTCTCCGCCTTCTATTATTCTTTCTATTTGACTCATTGACTTTCAAGGTCAAAACTATGGAAACATTTTTAGATTTCAAAGTTTCCATCGGAATTTACTTTTTGTTGACAAATGTTGCTAAGAAGCGGCAGTAGAAAGTAGAAGTAGCAGTGACTTGTACGATTAGTTAAAACTGCTACTGCTACTCAAAACTGCTACTGATTTGTTACCTTTGTCAAAAATCAATTCAATAATTCAATAATTAACATGACGCTTACACCTCTTTCAGCAATTTCCCCGGTTGACGGGCGATACCGTAGTACAACAGCCGGACTGGCTGCATATTTTTCGGAATACGCGCTGATTAAATACCGGGTGTTTGTTGAAATTGAATACTTCATTGCATTATGTGAACATCCATTGCCCCAATTACAAAACTTTGATAAAAATGCAACAGAAAAGTTACGGGACATCTACAAAAATTTTAATGAAGCGGATGCTGAAAGTATAAAACAGATAGAGAAAACAACTAACCACGACGTTAAAGCCGTTGAGTATTTTATCAAGAATGAATTTGATAAACTTGGCCTTGAACAGTATAAAGAGTTCATTCACTTTGGATTAACATCGCAGGATATTAACAATACGGCAATACCGTATACTTTTAAGCTTGCTTTAAATGATACTTACTATCCAGCTATTAATGAATTGCTTGCCCTTTTAAAAAAGTATGCTGCCGATTGGGAAAAAGTATCAATGCTTGCACATACCCACGGACAACCTGCGTCGCCAACCCGTTTGGGAAAAGAAATACAAGTGTTTGTTGAACGATTGGAAAACCAGCTAAATTTATTAAAGCCTATACCCTATTCGGCTAAATTTGGGGGCGCTACGGGTAACTTTAATGCACATTATACTGGTTACTCCAGCATTGACTGGAAAGTTTTTGGAAATCACTTTGTGAATGATATTTTAGGTTTAAACAGGTCGCAGTTTACTACACAGATAGAGCATTACGATAATTTTGCAGCACAATGTGATGCACTGAAAAGAATAAACAATATACTTATTGACCTGAACAGGGATATGTGGGCTTATATCTCCATGAACTATTTTAAGCAGCTTATAAAAGCGGGTGAAATAGGTTCATCGGCAATGCCGCATAAAGTTAATCCCATTGATTTTGAAAATTCTGAAGGGAACTTGGGTATTGCAAATGCTCTATTTGAACATTTTGCTGCTAAACTGCCAATCTCCAGGTTACAACGTGACCTCACTGATTCTACCGTATTGCGTAATATCGGTGTTCCGGTAGCACATACTCTAATTGCTATTAAATCAACAATAAAAGGTTTAAATAAACTCCTGCTCAATGCGGATGCTATAAATGCCGACCTTGAAGCCAATTGGGCCGTTGTCGCCGAGGCGATACAAACTATATTGAGGCGGGAAGGCTATCCAAACCCCTACGAGGCATTAAAAGATCTTACCCGAACCAACCAGAAAATTAATGCAGAAACAATTGCGGTTTTTGTAGATGGCTTACAGGTAAGTGACGCTATTAGAGAAGAGATTAAAAGGATTACGCCTTCGAATTATACTGGAATTTAGTGATTAGAGGCTGGAGATTAGAGATTAGGAAAAAAAACGTAGCCGATGCCTTTCTCAAACTAATCTCTAATCTCCGGTCTCTAATCTCTTTATCATAAACAGGTCATAACAATTTTATGAGGCTATATAAATCAAAAAGCTGTTTAACTTTGTTTGGTCTTTATAAACAAAAAGTAAAATGAACATCAACGTATATACAGAATCAACCCCGAACCCGGCAACAATGAAGTTCATTGTGAATAAGTTGCTGATTAACGGGAGCGCAGACTTTGCTACAAAGGAAAGCGCTGAAAAATCGCCTTTTGCAAAAGAGTTGTTCAAGTTTTCGTTTGTAAACGGCGTTTTCTTTGCCAGTAATTTTGTTACCGTAACTAAATTTGAAGATGATAGCTGGGAAGACCTGCTGCCAATACTTAAAGAGTTTGTAAAAGGCGCTGTTGAATCAGAATTAAAGGTGCACGATGAGGAGCCAGCTGAAGCAGGTGATTTTGAAGGCACAGATACTGAAGTAAAAATACAACAGATATTAAACGATTACGTACGCCCGGCTGTTGAACAGGATGGCGGCGCTATAACCTATAAATCATACGAAGCCGGTGTTGTTACTGTAGAATTACGCGGATCGTGCAGCGGTTGCCCGTCTTCAACAGTTACCCTAAAAGCAGGCATTGAAAATTTATTAAAACGTATGGTGCCTGAAGTTACTGAAGTGGTATCTGAAGCATTATAATACACGAATTAAGACGAATTTCACGAATAATGTTCAGATTCGTGTGTCTTGCGGAAATCAAAGTATTCTGATACTAAAAACAGTTTTTCTAATCTCTAATCTCCAGTCTCTAATCTCTGCCTCACCACTTAATATGCTGATCAATAAAACCGATCAGGCCATCAGCCATTGCCTGTTGTTCTTTAATATTGGGGTGACCGGGTGAGTTTTTATAGGGGAAAAAGAAGGTATAGACGTTTTTATCGTTAAGCTGGGCAACAGCTTTTTCAATATATCCCGGCCAGGGCGAACCTTGTTTCGTAGCATCCATACAGCCTAATGTGCAAACGATCTGCGCTTTTGGATAAGTATTCCGGATATCTTTTACAAAATTGCGGTAAGCCCTTATAATTTGATCTTCAGTTGGGGCATTTTTGCCAAACCTTGCCTTAAACTGATCGTTTTCGGGTAATTTAACAAGCCACGAATCGTTTTGTAATACGTTTATAACCACTACATCCGGCGTGTATTTTGAGAAATCCCATATGTTTTGAAAGTCGGTTGGGTCGAACAGGTTGTACATCTCGGGCATCGTGATCGGGATCCAGCTAACCATTAAACCAACCCCACCCTGTGATGTGTTATTAAATTCGGCATCAAAATGCCTCGCAGTAATTGCTGCATAGCTTAAATAACTATTTGAGTACCTGGCCGCCAGGTTGTCTTTGCCTGATGAATCTTCAACCGCAACCCCGCAGGTAATAGAATTTCCGAAAAATTCCATCTTTCGTTTTTTTGCAGGCGACGGGATTAATGGAGCAGAATTTTTATCAAGCGAAAATTGGTAGAACCAGGTTTTGCCATCGGCCCACTCCGTTCTTTTAAACAATTCGAGTGAATGGTTCCCGTCATTAAGCCCCGAAACCAATGCGTATTCTTTTTGAACACTGTCCGGGTGGATAACAGCAACTACTTTATCATCAACTATTACATTGAAATAATTGTTCCCATGTTCATCTTTTAGTATTGCCTTGACGCCGGTACCTTTAAAGTTTATTTTAAGCAAAGTTGACGGCCATAAAAGTTGCGCTGCTTCATCCTGCATAATAACCCTGCCCATATAATGGATGCGCGGGTCATGAGGTTTTAGAATGATTAATTGGGCACGACAAACCAGGCCGACACATGTGAGCGATAGGATAAAAAGAAACTTGCGATGCATATTTTAGGTTTTCTGAAATAAATATACGGAAGTATTTCTGTACTAGCGTTGTGTCACCTACAAATTTGACGTTTAGCCTAAGCGGAGGCTATATACATGTTAGACCATGGCATCGTTGCTAAGAATTCCTGTTAACATATCTTTGGCTACATTCTTTGAAATTACAGTTTGAACGCAGAGTGCTATTATAATAAATGTCATAAAAAATATTGTGCCATCGTAAGCTCCTGCAAGGACTGTACCGATCACTGGTATTGACACTCCAATAAGAGGCGGCCAAAGATTTAAATAGTAATTTAATGCTATCGATGTATCATTTATTTTAAAACTCCCTCCATCTAATCTCATAGCTTGCTGATGGGTCCACCTTAATACCCACGGATCATCGTAGAATTTAACGCTATTGTCGGTTACCTCCAGTATATCGTATTTCTTTTCTTTTAATTTTAATTGTATTCGCCGAATAATTACTTGCGGATCGTTTGTTGTCAATTGTGAAACTTGAAAATTTATTTTCATCATTACCATACCTCTATGTGGCGTCAATTTATTATTTGTGTCTTTTGATTCAAGACCTTTGTAATTGCGAGTTTCAAAAATGGATTTAAACCATTTTTTTTTCTTCATGGTCTAAAATGTGTACAGTCTCCTTCAAAGCCCAAAATCTAAAGTTATAGTCGACGGAAGAACAAATAAAATTATGCTCCAGGACTTGTGACTTTAGGACTAACACTACCACTTTATATGCTGCTCAATAAATCCAACCAGGTCATCGGCCATTGCTTGTTGTTCTTTTATGGTTGGATGACCATTGGTGTTTTTATATGGGATAAAATGGGTGTAAATATTATTATCATTCAAGCTGGCAACTGCTTTATCAATATACCCCGGCCATGGGGACCTCTCTTTAGTTGCGTCCATGCTGCCTAACATACAAATAATATACGCGTTGGGATATTTACTACGAATACTCTTTACAAAATTAGCGTAGGCATTTATAATAAATTCAGGGGTTGGTGGTATTGTGTCAAACCGGGCTTTGAACTGGTCATTTTTTGGCAGGTTAACTATCCATGAATCATTTTGAAAAAGGTTGATGACAACCAAATCAGGTGTGTATTTTGAGAAATCCCATTTGCTTAAGGGATCGGTCGCATCAAGGCGGTCATACATTTCGGGCATGGTCAGGGGGAACCAGCTGACAGTAATGCCTATCCCGCTTTTCGAAGTATTGTGAAGCTCGGCGTTAAAATGGCGTGCTGTTAATGCTGCATAACTTAAATAGCCATTCTCGTAAGGGCTCGTGCCCCGGTCTTTCCCTGTAGTGTCTTCATCTGCATACCCGCAGGATATGGAGTTGCCAAAAAATTCAATTTTTCGTTTTTGAACAGGTGGCGGCGGCAAAAGCTTGTTCCCTTCTCGAAGCCCAAACTGGTAAAACCAGGTTTTCCCCATGTTGCTTTCTGTACGCTTAAATAGTTCCAGTGTGTGCTTACCCGGTTTTAACCCTTCGGCAAGTACATATTCTTTTTTTGGTTGAAGCGGGTGAAGAATACTTACAACTTTACCATCAATAATTACATTATAGTTGTTATCCGATCTTTCATCCGCCAATGTCGCCCTGATACGGGTACCGGTAAAATTTATTTTTATAGAGCTGGCCGGCCAGGATAATTCAGCTGTGGAATCGGTTATCGCAATACGGCCAGAATATTGGATATGGCGGTCGTTTGCTTTTATTATTGATTGAGCAGCGCATTGTAAGCTGATGCCAAGACAGATGCATAAAAGAAAATGTTTGTAGCACATATGATTTGAATAATTGTAATTATCAGGTTCAAAGCAATCTTTTGCTTTACTTATTTCAAATATACATAAGTTATCCCATCCCCGCCCCTGTCAGCATGTTCGTCTTCCATACGGTCAACCTGTTCATATTTTTTAAGGTATTGACGAATCATTTTGCGCAAAATGCCATCGCCTTTGCCGTGAATGATCTTTAAATTGCCAAAGCCCATCATTAATGCCCGATCAAATAAGCGTTCAATATTACTTAAAGCATCTTCGGTGCGCATTCCGCGTACATCAATTTCGGGGCTAAAGCTTGCAATATCGTCTGTATTAGTGTTGAAACTCTTCCGTATTTCTTTTGGAATGGTTGATTTGGATACTTTTATCACACGTTTCTTTTTGGCAACGGTACGTATATCGCCGATAGCTATTACTACGTTGTCTTTTATAATTTCAATTACCTGCCCGCTGGTTTCGCTATCAATAAGCTTTACCCAATCGCCAGGTTTCAGTTCTTCATCTTCGGCCAATGGTTTAACTACAGTGGGTTTAACGGTATTTTTTTGTAGTTCAATATTTAAATTTTCACGAAGGCTTCGGGTTTTTTCTTTATCGGCATTACTGCTTTTAATCTCTGATATGGTATTCTCCACCAGTTTATTGGCATTTAAAATGATGGTTTTTGCCTGCTCCTTGGCGTCTTTAATCAACGCTTTTTTATTTTCATCCAGGTAGCTTTTCAGCTTTTCATTTTCGGACAGTAGCTCATTAACCTGTTTTTGCTGCTTTTCAAGTTTTATCTTTGTGTCGAAAATTTCTTTTTTCTCCCGTTCAAGGTCAACTAATAAAGTATCAACCTTTTTCTGACCTTCACTTACCTTGTTTTTTGCCAGGTTAAGTACATTTTGCGGCAGGCCAATTTTTTGGGCTATCTCAAAAGCATATGAACTGCCTGGTTTCCCGACTTCCAGCCTATATAGCGGCTGCATTTCCACGTTATTAAACAGCATGGAAGCGTTTTCAAGCCCTTCGGTATGGCTGGCAAAAATTTTAAGATTTGAATAGTGAGTGGTCACCATTCCTTTTACCTTTTTATGGTTTAATGATTCCAATACCGCTTCCGCTATCGGCCCGCCAAACTGCGGGTCGGTACCGGTACCAAATTCATCTATCAGGATTAATGTTTTACCATTGGCCTGCTCCACAAAGGTTTTCATTTTTGAAAGATGAGCGCTGTAAGTGCTCAAATCGCTTTCAATCGACTGGTCATCGCCAATATCTACAAATAATTGTTTGAAAACCCCGATCACGCTTGCTTCCGAAGCTGAGATCAGCAAACCGGCCTGTACCATCATCTGCAAAAGCCCAACCGTTTTCATACATACCGATTTTCCGCCTGCATTCGGGCCGGAAACGACGATGACCCGCGTCCCTTCATCAATCTGAACGTTCAAAGGAACGACTGTCTTTTTTTCCTTCTTAAAATTTAAAAATAGCAGTGGGTGGCGGGCATTGGTTAGTTTAAGTTTTGCTTCATTGATCACTTGGGGCATTTCAGCTTCAATATCAATAGCAAAGAGCGCTTTGGCCCTCACAAAATCAAGTTTGGTTAACAGGTTATGGTATGACAGCAAAAGTGGCACATAGGGCCTTAAATCATCGGTCAAAGCAGTTAATATTTTTACAATTTCATGCCTGCGTTCAAATTCAAGGTCGCGAATATTATTATTTAAGGTAAAAACTTCTTCCGGTTCCATATAAACGGTTTGCCCGGATGAAGATTCATCATGAATAAAGCCTTTTAATTTTCGTTTATTTTCTGCCAATAATGGGATACACAAGCGGCCATCGCGTACGGTTAGTGAACCATCGGCCGTCCAACCGTTGCTCGTCGCATTTTTAAATACCTGGTCTATTTTTTTACGCGCTTCCTGTTCGGCTTTTGCAATGCCCGATGTTATATCCAGCAACCCGCGTGAAGCATTAGGTCTTATCTTTCCTTTTTGATAGGCAGGTGTTCAAATAAAGCCTCCAGGTTTGGATATTGGCCTTCACGCTCATTAAAATAAGCAATTACGGCAAAAACTGTAGTTAACGATGCCTGCACCTGGTAAAACTCTTCTTCGCTTAAAAATATGCCTTCAATCTTTGCTTTGTTAGCGAGTGTTTTGATGTCAAAAAAATGATGGATAGGCAAAGCGGCATCATTCTCTAATATATTTTTAAACTCATTGGCCTGGCCCAAAAACTTGCGGATATTATCGTAATTATCCATTACCTGTATCCGGTCAACCATTTGCCGGCCCATTTCACTCAGGCAATGTGCTTTAATTAATTCCTTTACCTCGGTAAAACCCAGCTTATCAACACTATTTTTGGGGTAAAGCATTGTATTGTTTTTGTTGTATTTTAGTAAGTGAATCGGTTTTCTTTGCCAGGTTTTTCAACACTTCAACGTATATAGCCTGCAATTCTAACGGCTGGGTTGTGTAATATTTAAGGCTTTTACTGAATTGCGCCGTGTCGGTATGGTGTTTTTTAAATAAGGCAATATACCTGCCTGTTCCGTATTTATAAAGGCTGTCGGGGTTTTGGGGGATGCTGTAAATGCCGCCATCAATAATGTGAACTTCGGTTAACAGGTTGACCATCTGGTCATGTTTTATAATTGCCTCTTTAGTTTTATTCCCTGTGCAGGCAGATAAAAGAAAGGTTACTGAAAAAAACAACACGATATATTTATGCATTCTGTAATTTAGCGGTTTATAATTGAGCAAAATTACGGATAAATGAGCATTGCAGATAATATTAAGCGGTTAAAAAAAGAAACCACGCCAATAAATGTAACCCTGATAGCAGTATCAAAAACAAAGCCCGTTGAAGAAGTACAGGAAGCATATAATGCCGGGCAGCGTTTATTTGGTGAAAATATGGTGCAGGAACTGGTTGAAAAGCAGGAGCATTTGCCAAAAGATATACAATGGCACCTTATTGGCCACCTGCAAAGTAATAAAGTAAAGTATATTGCCCCTTTTATCAGCATGATTCAATCTGTTGATAGTTTAAAGCTTTTACAGGAAATAAATAAGCATGCCGAAAAAAATAGCCGGGTTATCGACTGCCTGTTACAGATATATATTGCCGACGAAGAAACAAAATTCGGGCTTGGTTTTGATGAAGCAATTGAGCTCCTTCGGTCAGAAGAGTTAGCGGGATTAAAGCATATACATATTCGCGGGTTAATGGGCATTGCCACCAATACTGAAAATGAAAAACAAATAAAGGATGAGTATTATGAACTTAAAACTTTTTTTGATGGTTTAAAACAAAGCTTTTTCAGGAAGGATACCGCTTTTGATACGCTTTCGA
>Ga0207028_1091_pt1 | contig 11971 bp, 8 predicted proteins | sample Alteio_BWMinCont_41_FD_153287 | JGI IMG/M metagenome (GOLD analysis project Ga0207028, IMG submission 153287) | Enriched cells from forest soil in Barre Woods Harvard Forest LTER site, Petersham, Massachusetts, United States -... | ecosystem: Environmental > Terrestrial > Soil > Temperate forest >... | reverse complement strand
GGCAGCATCAGCGCAACGACAGGTACGTTAGACTATAGCGCTTACACAACCGCTGTAGCCGTCAATGGTGGAACAAACACAGCAACTAACGTTGGAAGTTTAAGTGGCATCACAACTTTCACGGGTGGTTCAGGCAGTAACACCTTTACGAACACGGGCGGTAGCAATACATGGAATATCTCTAATAACAATGCTGGTAGTATTGCAGGTAAAAACTTCAATGCCTTTGGCAGCCTGGTCGGCGGCACGAGCGACACCTTCGCCTTAGCCAACGGTATGAGTATTGGCAGCATCAGCGCAACAACAGGCACGTTAAATTATAGCGCTTATACAACCGGTGTTGCAGTCAATGGCGCAACCAATACCGCAACCAATGTCGGAAGTATGACAGGTATCACCAGCTTCACCGGTGGTTCAGGAAGTAATACCTTTACCAATTCCACAGGCAGCAACACCTGGAACATTTCAGGCAATAATACAGGCTCTATTGCAGGTAAGAACTTCAATGCCTTTGGCAGCCTGGTCGGCGGCACGAGCGACACCTTCGCCTTAGCCAACGGTATGAGTATTGGCAGCATCAGCGCAACAACAGGCACGTTAAATTATAGCGCTTATACAACCGGTGTTGCAGTCAATGGCGCAACCAATACGGCAACCAATGTCGGAAGTATGACAGGTATCACCAGCTTCACTGGTGGTTCAGGAAGCAATACCTTTACCAACACCACAGGCAGCAACACCTGGAATATTTCAGGAAATAATGCAGGCTCCATTGCAGGTAAGAACTTCAATGCCTTTGGTAGCTTGATCGGCGGCACGAGCGACAGCTTCGCCTTAGCCAATGGTATGAGTATTGGCAGCATCAGCGCAACGACAGGCACGTTAAATTATAGTGCTTATACAACCAGTGTTGCAGTCAATGGCGCAACCAATACGGCAACCAATGTCGGAAGTATGACAGGTATCACCAGCTTCACCGGTGGTTCAGGAAGCAATACCTTTACTAACACCACAGGCAGCAATACCTGGAACATTACAGGCAATAATGCAGGCTCTATTGCAGGTAAAAACTTCAATGCCTTTGGCAGCTTAACCGGTGGAAGTGCAGATGTCTTTGTGTTTGCAAATAATAATGCATATATAACCGGCAATTTAACAGGTAACGGTAATGCAACTTTAAACATCAGTGCATATTCAACACCTGTGACTGTCAATTTAGCCGGATCGTCCTCTATTGTCAGCGGCACGATATCAGGAATAAATAACTTCATAGGAACCGGACTCAATACAAACAGCACACTTGCTGGACTAGGCAACACCACGATTTCTGGTACAAATACAGGCAATAGCGGCTCAATGAATTTCTCTGGTTTTGGCAATCTCAGTGGAAACAATAATACTTTTACCTTCAATGCAGGCTCAAGTATTAAAGGCAACTTAAGCGGTAATGGTAATACGACTTTAAATATCAGTGCATTAAACTCACCTACCGTGAACTTAACAAACAACACAGCAAGCGGTATCAATGGTACGGTAAGTGGTATCGGCACCTTCGTAGGTAATGGCACGAACAATAGCAGTCTGACGGGCCCATCCAGCACGACTACCTGGAATATCAATAGTGTTAATGGAGGCACAGTTGGCAGCAATAACTTCAGTGGTTTTGGTAACTTAACGGGTGGTACAGGCGCAAATACATTCGCCTTCACGGGTAACAGCACGGTAAGCGGATTAGTAAATGGCGGTAATACTACGAATACCAATACCATTGATTCTAGTGGTTATGGCCAAGCCACCAATTTAACATTGAATTCAAATACCAGCGGCACCTTGAATACGCTGACTCCATCCACTGTTGCAAGCTTTACGAATATCAATAATGTCGTAGGTGCTTCAAATTCAAGTATACAACTTCCAACATCCACAACAAATACTGTAGTCTTTAAACCCAATGGAGGCACAACATCGGTGACTCAACTTAATAATGCATTCAATTTTAATTTCTCTCAATTCAGTACCATCCAAGGCGGATCTCTTGATACCATTGATTTGAGTCATGTGACGGTAAACAATCCTACAGCACAATTTAATGGAAACTCTATTACTTATAGTATTAACGATCCTATTGATGTAACTTTCATGGATATTACTAATTTCATAGGAGTCACACCGGTGACACCCACGCCTGAAATCAACATTAATACTAATACTAGCGTCAACCCCGATACACTCACTCAAGGCGTCACTACAGGCAATCAGGCACTCAGTCGTGCGCCAGAGGAATCAAGTAACAGCAATCCCACCAGCATGCTTACCACTGCAACTCAAGCTATCGATACAGCATTTAGCGGCACGACATTCAGTAATGAAAATGCCAATGGCGGATGTGGCAGCGATAGCCTGAAAAAGAATTTAAAGACTAGCAGAAACACCAAAAAATAAACGTGGATCTCTTCCATTTCCAATAAGTTCCAATGCTGCTACCTGTTTAGTCAGTGGTTGTGTCACCATGAAATTGCCAGTGATGTATTTATTAAAATTAAACCGCAAACCACCACCTGCAGAAGCCGCACTAAGTTCTGTGAAATGATTAAGTGTCAACTCTATATTTCTTAAATCCCACACTTGACCAATATCATAATAACCATATAACTGCATATCTTGTAAAAAACGAAACCCGGGATAAATATTCATACGTAACTCAATGCTAGCCCCTACACCTTGATCACCTATCAATTCAGCAGGATCATAACCACGACCCATTAGACTTCCCCCCCAGGTAAATTGCTCATAGGAAAGCAGAGGATTAAAAGAATATTGGCCATTGAATTGAAAAAATGCTGAAAATCTATCATACAAAGCTTGGTCTCGCGCATATTGGAGCGTTAGTTTAGTAAATACACCCGTCGCACCAAATCGTGAAGTGAAAAGAGATTGCGGGTTTGATGTAGCACCAAAAACAGGTAGTCCTTGCTCGACATGCATATAAATACTATTTGTTCCGCGGAAGCGATCCGAAAAAAGATAGTTTCCACCGAAACGAGCGGAACGTATATTATCATCGTATAAAAGTTTTGCGAGTGATGTGACAACACCATGGTAATATATCAATCCACCATCAAGATTTAAACTTTGATCAATCGAACGAATGAGAGGATATTGCAAATTCACATAATAATTTACCGCATTACCGATCACATCGAAGGGTTGCAATACAAATCCTGAATCTGTCAGCGATTGATTCCCGTCAAAAACAATGCTCATGCCATCACCACCAATAGGCAGCTGATAATACGCATCAAGGAAACGCAATTCTTTTGGACGGGTTGTATCAAGATAGGTCACACCAAACGCATCGCCCGAACTAAAACCAGACTTCAATGTGACATTTAAGGTAAGTTCATGCGGGCCTAAATAACGTGTACCATAATTATCATAAGATAGATAACCCCCCAAACGTTGTTCAGTCACCACAAAAATCATGTTTGCCGCAGCAGGTGTTTTTTTCGAGGCTTCCAAAACGCTTTTCACTTGTACACCCGGCACTTCATTCGCCAAGCGTAAATAACGCTCCAAAACGCTTAAATGCAAAGGTCGAGAATCTGAAATATGTTTTCCATATTTTTCTAAGATGCGAGTCGAGTTCCGTGAGTCGCCCTGTATTTTAACAACATCAACAAAACCTTCAATAACTTGAACATTTATGATGCCGTTTTTAACATGCTGCGGAGGAATAATAGCTCGTGACAAAATATAACCATTGTTACGATAATAATTTGTAATGGATTGCACAATTTTTTGAAAATCCAATACGCTCATTTCCGTATTGAGTTTATTTTTATAGAGCTCCTCCAGTTGTTGAGTTGTATAAACAGTATTCCCTGTAAGAATAATTTTTTTCAATTTGAAGTGAATTTTTGCAGCCTCAGCATTGTATGGAACTTTAGCTTCTTCGGGCTTCGGAATCTCAGGTTTTACGCTAGGGTTAGAAGGTGGAGGCAGCGATTCACTAATAATATTACCAATAACTCCTGGTTGTGTGCTTGCAGGTATAGGGGCGATAGCCAAAGCGGTTTGGATATAAATACAACACACCAATACTAAGCCAAAAATCCTTATCGTTCGCTTCAAGCTACATCCTTATCATGCACATACACGTAATCGCACAAAAATTACATAAAAAAGCAGAATCAGATATTTTATTTATCAGCGTCTATATTAATATATAAGTTTAAATGATACGGTTAGGAGAAGCAGAAGTGAAGTGAATTTTACTTGTCATAACATCACTATATAAATATGATTAAAATGCATGCATAAGATATCAAGGGACGGATATGAATGAATAAAAAAATACCTATACTTCTTAGTTTATTATTTTTTATCTTCATTATGTGGTTACAAACTTCTTCCATAGAGTCAGTACATCAAATCATTGATGAATTAGAGAACATTGCTTATGACTGGAAAATACGTGCCAACATCCTCACTCAACACCACAAAAAATTTGAAACCTCTGTTGTCATCGTCGATGTTGATGATAAAAGCCTCGCTGCTGAAGGTCGATGGCCATGGCCGCGAGATAAACTTGCTTCTCTCGTCCAAGCCATACAAGCGGGAGGAGCTGCCGTCATCACATTGGATGTCATCTTTCCTCAAAAAGAAATTAATATTGCTTCTGAAGTATTGGATGATTTGAATAAAAAAAATCTTATTATCCAAGGTTTGCAACCTATTTTTGCAAAAATAAGCCCTGACTTCGATTATGATATTCAACTAGGTCATGCTCTCCTCGCTTCTGATACGGTAGTTGGTTTTGGATTTAACCAAGAACCCACGACAGTAGGCAACATTAATCCACCTCTTTTGACCTTAACTCCCAAAGAAGATAAATACCTTGATATATTGCATGCTAATGGGTTTATTGGCGTGAATCCTATTTTAGCTCCTAATGTAAAAAACATGGGGTTCGTAAACTATGCTATCACGGAGGGAATCCTCCGACGTGTACCCTTATTGATGGAATATCATCGAGGAATTTATCCTTCACTTGCATTAGAAACGGCACGTGTCTATCTACTTAGTAACATACAACTCGTCACAGCCGCTTACTCTAATGGCAGAAATCTGGAAGGTATCAAAATCGGTTCAACAACCATACCCACTGATAAAGAAGCTCAAGCATTTATTCCTTTTCGTGGACCTAGTTTTACATTCCCCTATTACTCTGCAACCGATGTGTTGCATAACCGCACTTCATCAAAAATCTTTGAAGGAAAAATAGTTTATATCGGAACTTCTGCAACGGGTCTCGCTGATTTAAAACCCACTTCAGTCAGCAATGTATTTCCTGGCGTTGAGATCCAGGCAACCATTACCGATGGGATACTCAAAAATGATTTTTGGTATAAACCTGCCTGGGCTTTAGGAGCTGAAGTGACTATTACTTTCAGTTTGGGATGTATTTTAGTTTTGTTATATCCATTTCTAGGCCCGCGCATCCTCATTATATTAACACTTGCGATCCCTGCATTAATTGTTTACTTGGATAATCTAATCTTACAATACACAGGATTTATTCTTTCTGTTTTTTTCCCTCTCGTAGTGACTATTGCATTAGGTGTACTCAATATTATTTATGGTTATTTATTTGAATCCCGACATCGCAAACGTTTAAATGACATGTTTGGTCAATACGTTCCTAAAGAACATATTGATGAAATGATGAAATCATCAGGAAATTACGGCTTACATGGTGAAAATAGAGATATGTCAGTACTGTTTTCAGATATTAGAGGCTTTACTCAAATTTCAGAAACCATATCCGCCGAACAATTAAAGGAAATGTTAAATGAAGTGCTGACACCTCTCACTGAGGTTATTTTTAATACCAAAGGAACTATCGATAAATACATAGGCGATGCCATTATGGCATTTTGGGGCGCACCCTTACATGATCCCGATCATGCTGAACATGCATTGACCGCTGCGTTAGATATGCAAGATGCTCTCAAAAAATTAAAGCCCATCATCGCTGAACGCGGCTGGCCGCCTATCAAAATCGGGATTGGTCTCAATCGCGGCGAAATGATTGTGGGGGACATGGGTTCAAAATATCACCGCAACTATACGGTATTAGGAGATGAAGTCAATTTAGCATCACGCGTTGAAGGACTCACAAAATTTTATGGTGTTGATATCATCGTGACTGAAGAAATACAGCGTGATAAAACCCAATTTGTATTTAGACATTTGGATCGTATACGTGTCGTAGGTAAACAGCAGCCCACTCATATTTATGAAATGATCTGTTATAAAAAAGATGCCGCCCCTGAATTGTTAAATGAAATTGCATTATCTGATAATGGTTTTGATTTATATCTTAAAAAAGAATGGGACAAAGCCAAAACCATATTCCAACAGTTAATGGAGCAATATCCCAACAACAAATTTTATAAACTTTATATTGATCGAATCAATGAATTCAAAACTAATCCACCCCCTGCTGACTGGGATGGAACTTATGTGCATACTTCGAAATAGGTAATTATTTCCCTACACAAAATCCGCCACCGCCGCCAGTCATATGGGAGCCTTTATTCAAATCATTAGTTTCAAATTTCGTCGTATTAAGTTTATCAAAGTCTGAGGGCATACTTTTTAAAATAGTAATGTTTTGATTGGCTGCACTTATCATTGCAAAACGTTGATCAAACCTACCTAACTCAATGACTTGTCCCTTCTGGTTTTTTGCAATAATTTTGCCGACTTTGACTGAGATCAATGTATCGTTATTTTTTTTCACGATGACAGAATAATCCGTACCCAAGGTTGTGAGTGTTGCGACCGGTGTTTTAGTTTGCGTTTCTTGTGGATTATGTTTACCAATCTCGCCGGTGATCGTTCGCAAACCACCTTTAGCAAGGTTCGTCACATAATTGTCTTTTGAAGTATCTTTTTTATCATAATTATATTTTTCAAACTGTATCTTAGTATTTACAGCAATCGCGAGCAACGTTCCATCAGTCAGATTGATTTGCGCCGTGCCTGTCTTATCAGATTCTACTGTATCTTCTTTATAAACTTCAGCCTTTCGAGATAAGATGCGTTTTTCTTGATTTGGCAAAGTCGCACTCACCTGACCTTTAGCCCAAATAACCTGGCCAATGCTCTCCAGCTTGGGAGTATTTGCAGCAGGAGGTGTCGATGGTGGTGAAGCAGGCGATGCCGCAACTTGATCGGCTGCAATGCTTATCATGGAATATAAAGCAACAAATAGAAATACTAACATTCTCATAACCGTACTCCGTTACAGTGTATAACACTAGCATATCATAAAGTTTTGAATAAGGAATCATCGAGGCAACGTCAGGGCTGTCCCATTAAAATCCCCTTTCCTAAAAACCTCAAAATTAAATATTAGCAAACCTTGAATTCGTTTATCGAACACAACTTACACTAACGTGGCCTGTATGATGTTTTTTTGAAATCGGCTTACTTTTAACTACAATTTCGATGTCCTGATTGAGTTTGTTCAGGAGACTAATAAGTTTTCCAATAGAAAAACCAGAAAAGTGTCCTCGACTCAATAAGGATATTTTGGGTTGAGGAATTCCTAACATAGTAGCGGCCTTTGCTTGGGTCCATTTTTCTTTTTTAACAATAGACATTATGTTAGAGACAAGTGCCGCTTTCGCTTGCATTTCCTCAGCATTAGAAAAACCTAAGTCTTTATAAACGTTTCCCAAACCTTTGTGTATAGTTGTATTGTTCATAATATTACCTCAACTTTACTTAGCATTTATTTTTGCTAGAGCCAGCCTGCTTTTAATTAAATCAATTTCCTGCTTTGGTGTTTCAATCCCCTGTTTTGATTTTTTCTGAAACACGTGCAACACATAAATATCTTCCCCTAGTTTCACAGCATAAACAGCACGATACGTATTTTTATTATAATCACTTACGATTTCTAATATTCCTCCGCCTAATTTCTTTAACGGTTTTGCATTACTTGGCGTTTTCCCTTCCTGTATTTGATGTAAAGAAAACCCTATCTCACGCTGCACAGTCATAGGTAGTTTTTTTAGATCATTAAGAGATGACCCCATCCAAGTAAGGGGTCTTAAATTTATATTCATTAATTAGCTCTTACAAACAATTATAGCATCTATTCATCAATTATACCAATTTAGGTATAATACATTGTTATTTCTACAAAAACATTATATTTTTACGTCCTAGAATCGATGTTATCGAGGCAAAGCAAAAACCCTCGCCCTCGTCCCACTATGCTTTTAAGCGGGAAATGCTCCGAGAAAGGTGAGAAAGCTAACCAAATATCCAACGCAAGATAAAAAAGAAGATCGTCGCAAAGATAGCTGCAACAGGAATAGTGATAATCCACGACATAAAAATATTACGAATAACACTAAGATTTAAAGCATCAATACCACGCGCAAGCCCAACGCCAAATACAGCGCCTACAAGCGTTTGTGTAGCTGAAACCGGAATACCCGTACTGGTCGAAACGACGACAGTACTTGCTGCCGCAAGGGTCGCTGCAAAAGCACGACTGGGTGTTAGAGTCGTAATAGCACTACCCACGGTTTCTATGACCTTGCGACCATACATAAATAAACCCACAATCACCCCTACACAGCCAGCCAGCATAATACCGCTCAACAACCAACCATCATTCATGGGGTTACCTGAATTTACCAGACTTAATACACCCGCAACAGGCCCAACTGCAATGGCCACATCATTCGACCCATGCGCAAATACCATTGCACAAGCCGTGAATGCCATCAATACACTAAACATGCCTTCGATATAAATAAATTGAGTATGCCGGCTAAAATTCGTTCGTATACGTAATTGCCGCATGGCAATCAAACCTGCTATCACGACAACAATGACCGTCGCAAGAATGGCAGCAAATTGTTGCCAGCCTGTTAATATCACATGAAAATGGTGCAAACCTTTTACTGTCGTCATAAAAGCAAGCACGATACCGACGACCAATAAATAACAAGGAACGAGATATTTTGCCGCCACAAAAGGATTTTCTGCTGCAAGAATCCAACGTCGAATGGAAATAAAGAGAAGAAAAGCCGTCACCCCCGCAATAAGAGGCGAACTGATCCAACTGATAGCAATGAAACCAACTTTTTCCCAATGTACAGCGTCCATACCCAACATAATGGCGCCTACACCTACCAATGCACCTACAATGGAATTAGTAATAGAAACTGGCATTCCTAGAATGCTAGCAACAGTAATCCATGTAGCACCTGCTAACAAAACCGATAACATAGCATAAACTAAATAATGTGGTTCAAAGCTATGCATATCAATAATACCGCCACGGATCGTATCAGAAACCTCATTACCTCCAAGAAACGCACCTGCAATCTCAAAGATAATGGCAATCAACATGGCTTGTTTAACCGAAATAGCACGTGAGCCCATGGTAGTACTCATGATATTTGCTAAATCATTCGCACCTATTCCCCATGTCATCCACAAACCCACGACACATGCGAGTGCTATAAAAATTAAACCATATTCCATTGAAAACTATCTCATTTTGCTAACAAAATTTGTAAGTGATCGCCGATTTCACGCGCATCATCAGCAAGGTCCCCTGTCCACTCTATCACTTTGTAAAGAAACATGACGTCTACAGGTGGAAGCGATTTTTCTAAATTAAATAAAATATGACGTAATTGATTACCCAAATCATCCGTACTATGTTCAATAGCAGTGAGCTTGGTAATCATGCTTTCAACAATTTTCATTTCATTGCCGCTGAAACCCGTTTCAAATAATTCATCTAATTCATGTATCGCCGTATTAGCTTGAGTGGAAGCATCGATATTACGTTTTAGAAATTCAACATACTTTGCAGCCATCGTATCAGGGAAACTCATTTGGCGGCCGAGTACCATACCTGCAATATCTTTCACTTTATTCGCTAATGCATCTTGCACTTCCAGTAATTCCAGCAAATCACTACGCGAAAACGACATAAACAAACTATTAGGTAAATGCAATCTAATATCACGCTTCATCGTGTCTGCTTCGTTTTCCAAACGCACGATATCTTTATGCAGTTTATCCACTTTAACCCAATTTTTTGCAAAAACCGCATCAAAAAAAGGCGATAGTTGCTTTACACATGCATGCACCTTAGCCATATGCTCTTCAAGCGGGCGTATGGGTGAACGACCAAACATGTTCATAAAAGGTGTGGTAGGCATGTGTTTTACTCCTTATGGCACATAGCTTTTGTCACATCCAGCATGCGATTTGAAAAACCCCACTCATTATCATACCAGGACAATACTTTCACTAAATTACCAATCACTTTAGTGTAGGAAACATCAAAAATAGATGATGCCGGATGATGATTAAAATCGACAGAAACCAAGGGTGCGCGATTGATTTCGAGTATCCCTTCCAATGAGCCTGACGCTGCCGCTTGCATAAGCTTGTTCACCTCATCAACACTCGTTTCACGTTTTGCGGTGAAGGTAAAATCAACCACAGAAACATTAATCGTAGGAACACGAACTGAAAAACCATCTAATTTTCCATTTAATTCAGGAATCACCAAGCCAACCGCAATCGCAGCTCCCGTACTTGTTGGAATCATGGAATGCGCAGCCGCACGTGCACGGCGTAAATCTTTATGATACACATCAATCAAAGCTTGATCATTGGTGTAGGAATGCACGGTATTCATCAAACCTTTTTCAATGCCTAAACCTTCATGCAGCACTTTTACCATCGGTGCTAAACAATTGGTGGTGCATGATGCATTTGAAATAACAGTATCTGTTGCTTTAAGTGTCTTATGATTCACTCCATAAACTATCGTTGCATCGACATCGGTTGCAGGTGCTGAAATCAATACTTTTTTTGCGCCAGCTTCAAGATGCGCCGAGGCTTTTTCTTTGCTGGTAAATAATCCAGTGCATTCTAATACGACATCGATGTTCAATGCTTTCCATGGTAATTTTTTTGGATCACGTTCTGCGACAACACATATTTTATCACCATTAATGACAAGATCAGTTCCTGAAACTGACACTTCACCAGGAAATCTGCCATGCGTTGTATCATAACGTGTTAAATGCGCATTAGTATTCACATCACCCAAATCATTGATTGCTACAATTTGAATATCAGGATAACGTTTGGATTCATAATGAGCTCGTAAAATATTACGACCTATGCGCCCATAGCCATTGATTGCAACACGAATAGTCATGCACTTTTCTCCTCAACTGAATTTGTTAAAACCATCATCTCTTTCGCAACAGTCACAATATTTTCGACTGTCAAACCACAATCTTTATAGACATCTTTAGCGGGAGCGGATGCACCGAATCGATCAATGCCAATCACCCGGCCAAAACTTCCGACAAATTTATACCAACCATCCGTTGCTGCAGCTTCAATACTGATGCGTGCTGCAACATGTTTAGGTAAAACACTTTCCTGATAAGCGATGTCCTGCGCTAAAAACACATCAACCGATGGCATAGATACGATGCGCACCTTCACTCCTGCATCACGTAGTTTCTTGCCTGCATCCATGGCAAGCGCTACTTCAGAACCGGTTGCCATCATAATCATTTCGGGCTGTCCATTGCAATCACTTAAGACATAAGCGCCTTTGCTAATATTCGCTAAGGCTATTTGATCTCGCTCTTGCGAGACAAGATTTTGTCTTGAAAGTAACAAGCAGGTTGGGCCCTGATGTTCTATGGCTTTTTGCCATGCCACGGCCGTTTCCACACCATCACAAGGACGCCATACCGATAAACCTGGAATCATACGCAGACTTGGCCCATGTTCTATGGATTGATGGGTAGGCCCATCCTCACCTAGGCCAATGGAATCGTGCGTATAAATAAAAATCACGTGAGCTTGCATCATGGCAGCTAAGCGCACTGCATTACGC
>Ga0207028_1180_pt1 | contig 12119 bp, 10 predicted proteins | sample Alteio_BWMinCont_41_FD_153287 | JGI IMG/M metagenome (GOLD analysis project Ga0207028, IMG submission 153287) | Enriched cells from forest soil in Barre Woods Harvard Forest LTER site, Petersham, Massachusetts, United States -... | ecosystem: Environmental > Terrestrial > Soil > Temperate forest >... | reverse complement strand
TTATTGATGAAGCGCAAACAATACCGGACATAGGTAAAATCTTAAAATTAATGATTGACGGGGTGAAAGGCATTACCGTTATTGTGACAGGTAGCGGTAGCTTTGACCTGGTTTATGCTACCGGGGAACCTTTGGTTGGCCGTAATTTGATCTATCAATTATACCCAATTGCACAGGCAGAATTGTCTACCGTAGAGGATCATATCACTACGGTACGAAATCTGGAACAAAGGCTGATCTATGGCAGCTATCCTGAACTGTGGCATATCGATAGCTTCCAGGAAAAAGAAAATTACCTTAAGCAAATGGTGAGCAGTTACCTGTTAAAGGACTTGTTAACCATGGAAAATATAAAAGGCGCCGACGTTTTATACCGGCTGCTGCAACTGCTGGCGTGGCAGGTTGGAAGCCAGGTTAGCACCGTAGAACTTGGCAACAGCCTACAATTGAATAAGATCACTGTGGAACGCTATCTTGATTTGCTTACAAAAGTATTCATCATATATCCCTTAACAGGTTATAGTAACAATTTACGTAAGGAAGTTACAAAAAGCAAGAAATGGTACTTTTTTGATAATGGCCTGAGAAACGCGTTGATTAATAACTTTAGTCCCTTAAGCCAGCGTAATGATGTGGGCCAGCTATGGGAACAATATATATTAAGTGAACGAATAAAGAACAATACTTATCATGGCTATCATCCGCAGTATTTTTTCTGGCGGACTTACGACGGGCAGGAGATTGATTTGATAGAATCGTACAATGGGAACCTCCACGCTTTCGAATGCAAATGGAAAAATAACAATGTAAGAAAGCCTGTAGCTTTTGATAAAGCATATCCCGGTGCTACATTTACAATTGCCAGCCAGGAAAACTACCTAGATTTGATCACAAAGAAACCAAATAAGTAACTATAAACAAAAATTATGTGGTTTCAACTTAAACAGTTGTTCAGCTATTTTTGTCAGTTAGGCAAATCCATTGCATGTTTCGGATCATCAAATCATGACTTAATCATTTATCATCAAAACTATTCAATGCCCGCCAAATAGTGCGTTCATCCTTCATGAATTTTACTTCGGCCTCCAGTACCGCAAGGTTTTTGGTAATGCCCCTTGTTTTTACCTGGGCATTTACCCAAAGGTAGATCTCACGGTAAGTGAAAACTTTTGTGGTGATAAAACCGGCCTTATACATGGCCGAGAATACCCCATCATCAAATAAAGTATTGGCGAGTTTAATGTTCATGGTGTTTGGGGGTTGTTTATGTGTTATTTAAATAGTTTAGCGTTTTAGGTAATATTTTGTATTTGACGGAATATGATTATATTACGGCACCTTAACTCTCGCGGATTATGTTATCACAATTTAAAAAAATTATAAAAGCTGTTTTTATTTCAGGCGCATTAATGATACCTTTTGGTGTGGCTGCCCAGGGAATGGACGACCCACAAGTGGATGGATTTACACATGAAATTACGATTTATACTACCGGCTGGATAATTGCATCCACTACCGCAGATGGCAATTTGGCGGCATGGTTTTCAAGGACAGGCGACACCACCTACAGGTTACATATCAGGTGCAAGTTGCTGTCAGATAATTACGATCATTACCGGGTTAGCCGGGGTAGCCATGTATTATTAAAATTAGTCGATAATTCATTAATTACCCTACCCGTTATGACAGATGTTGAAGCCGGTATCTTAGAGATAAAGGGTAGTTCTTATACCACTCAATACTGGGATGCAACAATGGTATTTTATATGTCGCGTGATGATATATATAAAATATCGCAGGCTGATTTTACCGGCGCCCGGGTTGAAGCCGATGATAAATATATTGATCTCGGTATGACCCCGAAACAAAGCCTTGTGCTTAATAAATTGGCAGCCCTAATGTTGTCGCAAAATAATTAATGAAGGTCTACAAATTCACCCTATTAATTGTTTGCGCCAGTATATTTTGCTGGTTATTTACATCCTTCACATCTACATAAACAGGCGGGAAGTTATTGATCATTTGGTAGGCTATGGTATTGGCCAGGTTTTTTTGATCGTTTACGGGTTGGTTATAGTACCGGTTGGCATCGCCGCCATCGGTAAATATGCCGCCTACGGCATAGCCACTGCCGGTTGCGTGTGTAGAAAAATCGCGGCCACCGAAACCCACATTAATAGCGCTGACCAAATTGCGCGCCCAGGGGTTACGCATGGCTTCTGATACCACCACTGCCTCGCCCGAGCGCAGGTAGGCATTGGTATTATCGGTACGGCTGTAACCCGGCAACAGTGCGCCTTTACCATCAGAACTAAAATAACCGCCTTTAGCCAGCGCCGGTGGTTGCTGCCGCTCAATGGTTGCTATTTGTGCAGCAGTTTGGGCAATAATTGCCCCCAAAGCTATAGTGCCCCCAACTGGCCCTAAAGTGGCATCAGCTTTCATAACTGCAACAGCTCCGTTAATAACGGCCTGGGCTACGGATGCTTTTTGTTCCTCTTTAAATGCCTTTAGCTTTATTTGGTCTTCCTGTTTTTTAAACTTATCCGTTATAGCTGTTTTTTGAGCTGCAGTAAGGCTTGTATTAGTCAACTCTGCTGTTTTATCGGCCTCCAATGCCCGTACCTTGGCATCGCTTTGTTGTTCTATACCCTTGGTAACGATAGTAAATACCGAATCGGATATTTTTTGGGCATTTGTAACAGCAGCGGTTAGCATTTTATCATTGGCAATGAGCGAGCTGTCTACAGCTTTCTTAGCGGCATCAGTAGTTGTTGCAGTTGTTGTTTTAGCGGTATCAGCAAGTGTAACAGTGGCTTTTTTAGCGGTATCAATAACCGTAGTAGTAGCAGCGTTGGTTGTATCGGCAATTGTTTTTGCAGCTTTAGCGCCTGCATCAGCAGCATTTTGCGTGCTTTCTTTACCCTGGGTTTTATAAAAACCAATAGCATTAGCAAACAATTTCTTTATACCCGTTATTACTTTACCTATACTACTTTGTACACTGCCCGCAGTACTTGCCGCACTTTTGCTGGCTAAGGTGTTGAGTTGCACCAAATCCTGGCCTGAAGCAACGATATTTTTTGAAAATGCCGCTAATGGTTTTCCCAAACCACTAATTGAAGTTCCCAGGTTGTCAATTTGCTGCTGCCCATCGGTATTGACCTGTACATCGATGGTGATTTTTTTGTTAATGTCGTCTGCCATATTATAGGTTGTTTTATTATTTATGATGTAAAATGTAAAGCGATAAGCAAGAAAAATAGTGGATAAGCCCTACACAAATTCTTATAAAGTATTGATAATAAGGTATTTATATTCATTAAAAAAGCCAATATGATGGTGTGGTCCCCGCACCATAGCGGGGAAAGGCTTTTACACAGGTTCTTCTGGGGGCATTACAACCATCCTTTTGTTATTCTTTATCAGGAAAAGGCAAAATTTTACCAAGCAGTATAACACCTAAGCTTTAGGTTTCAATATGGGTTCTATTCTTAAAAGCTTATTTAATTAGTTTTTTATAAGTTTACCCGTTTAATTTGCCTTCGTCTCCGACGCTACTTGATCTGTAAGTACGCCATCCTGGTACATCAGCATGATATATAAGGATAAGTTATCACCAGGCCCAGGCCGAATAGCCATAAATATCCGGTTTTTATTCGTTCCTGTCCACACATTATAATAATCGCCGTGGCCGGTTCTTAACGCTTTTAGTTGGATATAGTCGCCACCAGCGGTATAAGGAGACTTAAAATTTCTGATTACTTTGCTGGCGCCATATACTGCATTCAGATTATTAACTAAAATATAATAATAATCTATAATTTTGCTTTCAAAATCTGGTTTAAACGCAAAACCAGCCTCGTAAGCCATGTTGTTAACAAATTTAACAGTAAATATTTGGCTAGTTGCTTCACCGTGTTTAACACCCTCGAAAAGTAAAAAATCAGGCTTGCTTTTGGCGGTATCAAGGCGTCCTGATCTTGTTTTCATACTGTCTTTAACCATTTCATAGCTGCTGCGAAATTTTATTCCCAAAAATGAATCTATCGGCGTTTTAGTTTGTGAGATGCCGTAAAATGGTATCAAAAACAATATAATGATAAACGTAAAGTTTTTCATATTCACAATTAATGTGCTAAATTTATTAGCAAATATACTTGTTAGAGTTATGATTTACAAATTTTAACGCCATTATTTTTTTTCTTTGTCTCAACTTCACCAATTATATTTTGATTGGCTGCCCTTTTTTGCAAGACATAAATTTTGCCTCACCTAAACGGGAGCCAGAATGAATGCTTTGAAAAAGTCAATATCCTAATAAATAGCCCTGTCCAGAGAAAACTTTAAAAAACTATATGACGCTCTTCTTTGCCATAGGACTTCTATCAAGGACAAGGCAGGGTAATACCCTACCCCAGTTTCACCAATTCTACTTTTGTTGGTTGTCCCTTACGCCAGGCATCTATTTTATTGATATAATAGTAGGCGCTGTCCTGCTGAATATAGACCGGGATAAGCAGGTCGAGTTCAAGTATATCGCGGGGCGTAAGTAAAACATACCTTACTACTTTTTTGGTTTGTGTAAGTATTTTTTCAAGTTCCGGGTAATACTTTTTGCGCAGATCGTCAAACATTAAACTTAAAGATCCATAGCTGGTTTCAGGCACGGGTGCATCTGCTTTATAAAAATAAGGTGTACTTATAATATCGTTAATAACGCGGTTATTCCCGTTCCCATCGGTAAAGGTAATCGTTTTGCCCAATGCGCTTATATCCAGTTTTTGGTCAATCAGTATCCTTGGTGCAACGCTTACGCTAAAGTTATCACTGCTGCTTGTAGTATCAATCATCGTTATTTGGGCTATCGTACCGCCGTAATATGGGCGGTTTAAACTCGGCCCAAAACGACTTTCAAATAATGTAGCGTTAGCAGGAAGCGTCTGATCTGCTATCCGTATTTGTGACCAGCCGAATTTTAACGGTAATATATTTTCATCGGTTTGGTATTGCATATAATTTAGCTGCGCATAATTACCTAATTGAAAAGCAACTTGTTTACCCTGATTAAGACACTTGCTTGTCCAATCTTTCGCCATCGGGATATTATTTACAATATCATGCAATGAATTAAAGGATATAGTTTTACTTGCATTATCGGTTTGACAAATGATGCCAAAACGCTGCAGGGTATCTTTCAGCAGGTCTTTCTGACTTATATCCGGAAAAATACGTTCGCATTGAACAGTTTGACCGAATAAAACTAACTGGTTATTTGATTTAATAGTTAATTCGGTACCCAAGGCCATGGAGAAATTTGATTGTGAATAACCGTTAAACCTATATGTTACCCTTATTTTTCCGTTTGCAGGCAAATCCGTTTGAAATGAAAGAACGGTTTTTGGGGTAATTGTATAACCATGCCTGTATGGCCCCTGGCGGGTTAAAACTGGATTATTGGATAAATAGAAATTAGAAATAGTTAGCGGCGTATCACCGTTAGTCGGATCGGTATACATTAATATTATGTCAACATTTGCTGCGTAACTTCCATTATAATTACCATAAAAATAAAAAGATGGAATAGTTAAAGTTATGGTAACGTTGTTTATTTCATTAGTTGTATAAATCCCCGTGGAGGCATCATAAAAACCACTTGGATTCATTACAACATTCGGAAATATTATTGTGCCGGCAACTTCAGCGGTATTGTTGTAAGATATGTTTAACGCCTGCGTTAATGACACATCACACCCTTTGTTATCAATTTCATTTTGATAATCTGTACCATGCTCAAAACTCCCGTTCGAAAACTGTGCAATCATTAAAGGATAGAGCGGATCGCCAAGTAACGATCCTGTGGCTTTGTAGCCTGACGATTGCAATAGCAGGTCAATAGCTGTTTTAATGAAAAAGCCTGGGCGAAGGTTATGTACATCAATAGGTACCGTAAAATCTTCGGTCATAAAGCCGTAATCAACTACTGGGTATATCCATCCATCGGTTTTTGTTTGTGAATTAGCTGCGTTATCCAAACCCCAAACATGGTCAAATTGCTGCCAAACTAAATTTTGACCATAATTGCTCCATACGCTCGTGCTGTCGCCCATATCATACAACTTACCGTCAATGGCATCGAAAAAGTCAACATTGCCTGATAAGATAGTGATATTAGCTGTATCCTGGTCAATGCCGTTTAACTCGCCAATGCCATAAGGGATAACCTCCAATCCATCCTGTATAAGTTTTGCCTGGTATTGCTGATAAGGCAGGTTAGTTGTAAAAGCTAAATCATCAGGGAAACCCAAAACCTGCCTGTTACGCTGAGTTAATGGCAGTTTAAATTGGTTGCTGGTATTACCCTGCTGGTTTTGCACTTCGGCCAGGTTGTTGATTTGGAAAGTAAGGGCAATCGGGCTGTCGTCGCTGAGATCGACAAGCTGATCATTTAGATATAGCTGGAGTTGGTCCATGGGTTTATTGTTGGAATGTTGTAAAGTTGAAAGGTTGTAATGTTGTTTGACGTGTACGGGTTTGGTTGTTGTAGTAATTCACCTTTACAACATTTCAACCTTTCAACAATTACTACTGTGTCTGTATATTAATACTTGGCAAGTTGAACGTAACACTGAACGGCGCCTGTCCATTTAGCGTTTCATACTCGCTAAAGGTGGCTGTGTTAAGCACTATGGTTTGCCACTCAACTGGGTTTTTGTTTACCAGCATCTGCACTTTGGGTGAATATTTGATGGATTGCAATCCTTTAATATCAGCTACTGAAAGATCTTCGGCCATAACCTTTATTTTTTGGCCCGCGCTTTTTCCTATCACCTCTTCAATGCCATCCTGGTTTTCCCAATCGGAAACATAGTTTTTAATGATCACTGCGTTTTGGACATCTAATGAAATTTCCTGGTTATAAACGAAACGGTAATAATTCCAGCAACCGCTTAAACCAATCCAACGCAGGTAAACAGATTGTTCATCAACGGCATCGTCAATCCTTACAGTTTGTGTTTGGGTAACGGTATGTGCAACGCCGCCGCTGTCGTTATACATAAGCGCCAGGGTAAAATAATAAACATCACTATTAAAACTGGCATTTATTAACAAACGGTTTAAACCAAGCTGGACTGGCACGGATGTACTTACAGCTGTTTGATTAGTAATAATTAGTTTGCTGCCATCCTGGTTTAATAGCCACGATCCGTCGTCATTTAAAAGGTAGCTGGTTTGCAATCCACCTGATAACGGGTTGCGGTTAATATCGAGTGGGGTAAGCACACAATATAATTGCAGGCCGACAAGATTATCACTATAAATAAAACCGATATCAAAAGGATAACCGTTCGAGTACGTAGGCACAGCAAAATCTGTTACCCATCGTGCCAGCTGACTACTATCAACTACTGATTGAAATGGCACATAAGCAGCCAGGTTGCCGCCGTATTTATCGCCTAATTGTTTGGCGGCGTATAATACATAATAGGGATTGGTAATTGGTATGTAAGTTAATGACTGGCTGCCGCTCAATTTACCATCCCAGTATTCAGCGTATGCAATTTGGTAACTGGCGCTAAGGTTGGTGTCGCGATAGTTTATTTGTGTAAAATTACTGTTGTCCTTAGCCTGTAACAGACTTTGAAGAAAGTTAGAGATATCGGCTTTAACTAAACCGGTATTATCTGGCCTATTGGTTGAGGTAATCGTATTTGTTTGCCCGCTGATGGCGTCCTGGTAAGTTATTTGAGTGCGAACCTGGTAATAAGGCCGCAATAAATTGATATTCATGTATCCCGTAGCCGTTGAAACGTAAGGGGTGTTTAATATCAGTTTATCTGTGCCGGATACTGAATTTACCTGGAATGTACCGGCATAAGCGCCTGCATTTAAATATACATAAACCGGGTTGTTATTTATTAACACAACGTCTAAAACGGCAGCGTTGGCGGTTGCCTGGGTGTTTGCTGCAATAGCACTGGCAATGGTTGTCGTATCACAGCTAACGGATATTGCTGCGTTGCCGCTTAAAGTATCTAAGCTAATTGCTGTAACTTCAAAATCTTTGCGTTGGTAACGGAAAACTACGGGATTAAAGGCAGCGTTCCAGCGGGATATGTTACCACCGGTTAAGCTAACCGATGGGTCACTAACCAATAAATTGCTTAATGCAGTAACAGTAATGCTTGAGGTACTGCTGCACCCATTTGCATCGGTTACATAAATTGTTTTTACGCCTCCCGTTAAACCAGCAATTGTTGGTGACGACTGGAACGTTATATTATCCAGGCTATACATAACCGGCCCGTAGCTTGAGGTGGCATTTACAGTTATCTGTCCGTCTGACGCACCCGGTGCCGATTCCGGGTCATCTATATTAATGTAATTGATAACCAGGTCGCAGGAATTTACGGGTGGCGCAGGATTTGGTACGGTACCGACGTTATCGATTTGAAATTTTGTAAAGAAAGGGTGTAATGGATCCCGATCGCTAAGCAAACCACTGTATATTGTGGTAGCCTGCCCAGGAATTGTTACCTGTTCAGCAGAAACAACGCCATTGATATTTTGCGTATAACTTACTATAACATTATTGCCATTTGTTAATTGCCCCGTAGCGGCATCATAAAGCGAAATGACCATGATCCCATTGATCTGGGTGCCGCTTACACTGGTATTTTCAGGACTGATTTTAGCTATTATCATATTGGTTGATTGAGTTAGATTGGGTTGATTAGGTTAGATTGGGGTGATTAGGATGATTAGGTTGTTCATGAGTTAACGTGTCCTGCTACTCATCCAATTGACTTAATCAACTCCTCAACTATGTCATCGGCAATACTATCCATCACTGGATTAAGCCTCATGTTGATATTATCCTCACCCAAAGGTTCGGTAAGCAGTCCCGGGATGCCTTTGAACCCTTTTTTGTCTATCGATTTTTTTATGGCCCAGGCGGCTTTACCGGGTATGCCCTTTGCCTGGCACCATTGCTGTATCCGCTGTATCATTGGCGGATCGCCTGCAACAGCATTCAGACCAGTCGGTCCCCGCCCGGTTTCGAGCAACTGCATATAGCCTGGTAATTGAAGTTGCACATTAGCGCCATCCTCCACAACGGTTAGTTGTTTGGCGGTTTGTCCGGTTGCGTCTTTTCCATTGGCCTGCATGGAATTGATCACATCTGTTTTAAGTAATTCCAGGAATTGGATTAGTTGGTCGTTGTTCATCATTGTTTTTTAGTCCATGGTCCATAGTCAACAGACCATAGCAAAATGGGACGGGGATTTGTGTATCGATAAAATAAAACTATGGTCTATCGTCCATCGACTATGGACTAACCAAAATAATCAAAGTACATCGTAGCCAAACTAATGGTCAGGTTTACTCCCGTTGTATTTACATCAAACTTATTGTAAACAGGCAGGCACTTTGCTTTATCGCCTGCTTTTATCCTGAAATAACGGCCTTCGGCCTCCCGGTATTTGGAAGCTTTAACAATAAACTCATTTGCCAGCGATAATGCCTGGTTTACGTATGTTTCGTTATCTGAGGTGTATTGGTCAAAATCAGTTTTGAAAAGAAATTCTAAATAAATAGAAAACGTATTATCAACTGATCCATTTACTTGCGGCGAGACGTCAATTGGCTGCAACGGATACATAAATATACAGGGAAATGAGGCATCATCAGCCAGGAGGTTAAGTTCATTAGCTGTGCCATATACAAAAGTGGGGGTAACACTTAAAGTTTGTACGATGGCTTCTATTTGATTACGGATAGGCATTGGGGTTAGAGATTAGAGGTTGGTGATCAGAGATTAGTTTTTAATTTGAGTTTTGATTATCGTTGTGCTTGCAAAAGTTCGCTATATCGCTTTTGATATTCTGCTTCTGTTTTATTAAGCAAGAGCTTGGTCAGCACACGTTCATAGGGCATGTTTAATATGTGGACCCATTTGGTAATATCGCCGCCTGCAAGGGAATTTACGGTGTTGATGTACTTAAATTTTTCAAAGGATTGTATGCCAGCTTTTTTTTCCAGTACTGTCGGAAGCGATGAAAGAAGTTTGTTTTCTGTTTCGATAAGCTGGGATAACATGTAAAAAAATGTTTGGCAATGGGCAGTGCCTCCGTTACCCTTAGCTTTTTTATTTCGTTGCAAAATTCTTCGGCTTCATATTCATTGTATTTTTTTCCGGTGGCCGTGCAATAAAAATAGTGGGCAAGCACCTGGCAACAAGCTTTTAATGAAGGATTGAAATGGTCTTCCCAATTATCTGCGCCGTGTTGTTTTATGTATTCGTTTATTTCATCGGCTATAATATCCCTGGCGGCCATAAATGCACCGGCAGGTTCAACCGAAAGATTGCCGGTAACATTTATCGTTTTACGGCCTTCACCCAATGAAAATGTTACTTTTTTAGGGATAGCATCACTATTATACAAGTGTTTTATCTGGTGCGACAGGGACAGTATCGTCTCGCCAAATACCTGAAAATCGTTGATGTTACATACATTTTGCAATTGATTAACCGTCAAGCCTGACAAAATGCTGATTGCCTCCAGATCGTTTAATATAGGCTTTTCCTGTATCTCCATCATCTGCCCGAGTGTTACCTCATTTGAGCTGTCTGGTATTTTTACCCGTAATTTACCTTCGGTTGTTTTAAGTATTTTTTCTATCATAGTTTTTTTGTTGAATAATTTCGCCGATTTATTTAGAATGATTTCACCGATTAGGGGATGATACCCTTTGTCTTTTAATTATTTCAGCAGGTACGCCGTGGCAAAATCATATACCTTGTTGTTTACTTCTGGTAGCCAGCTTTTTGTTTTATTTAGTTTGCTGATCTTCAATTTGTTTAGGGCAACATACCGTAGTGGGTCAATTAAATGGTTGTATGAATCAACAGGTTCATTGAGTGTCTTGCCTGATTTGTCGGTTTTCCATTTATAGCGACCCAATTCGTTTCGCAGGTTAATGCTTTGCCTTGTGATGTTCAACTGGTAACGTTTTAATATATCTATCGAATTTTTAACGCTATCGGCCCCTTTTTTTGCGCCGTTAACATTCCAGCCGAGCCTTCGCAGTTCTTCAATTGATTTCGGTTCGGCGCTGTCAGCTATAATTTCGGTGTTTTTATTTATTCCGGCGACTTTTAACCGTTTGGCTATATCAGGATTAGTTAAGCGTGTCTCGTAAAATATTTCGTTTACCCATAATTGTCCATTTTGCTTATACACCAAAATACAACCCGTTTCATCGTTGGTAAACCCAAAATCAAGACCTGCGGCTACCAGTTTTGCATGCTCGGGTATTTTTTCGCATATGTGCCAGTTATTCAATACCAGGCCGGTTACCTTACCAGTAAGCCCACGGGCATAAACCCGCCACAATTCTATATCCACACCTTTTAATGTTTCAATTTTAGCCCTTGCATGATCAGTTAAAAAAGGATTATGCCTGTGATCGGATATGATGAGCTGTACCCCTGGTTTTCCAATCAGGTTGTCATGGGCCCAAAAGGCGCTGTTCGGGTTATAATCTATAAATATTTTTTTCCTGGTACGAAGAGCAAGTTCGGTATAAACATTCCAATCAACGCCGTTTGCTTCATTTATAAACAAATAGTCGCGTTTACCAGATTTTGCATCCTGCGCATCGCCATAACTTTTGAACTCTATAATAGTGCCATTATGAAACTCAAATATGCTATGGGTTTTGTTAAATCTTTTTATCATGGCCTGCAATGCACCCGAAGAAGCATAAATGTTCAAAGCATCGCGTATGGCGCCTGCCTTAAGGTTAGGCATATCCTGCCCCACAATGGTGATCACTTGCTTTTCGGCCCCGCAGGCAAGGCAAAACAAAACCTGCTGGATGGCGTATGTTTTACCCGAACTGGAACCGCCTTGGTTAATAACAACATGGGCTTCGGTTTGATAGTTTTGCTGAAACAGGATAGAGGCTTTTTGGTCGGTCATTTGTGATTGATAGTTATAAGCGCGAATAAAGAGTGAGGATATTAGAACCCTTTATAAAGTCACTTCTTTCTCGTTAGCTGCAAGTTTGGGGCCGGTTTCAATGATCTCAATTTTTAAGACTTTAATTCCATT
>Ga0207028_1179_pt1 | contig 12181 bp, 14 predicted proteins | sample Alteio_BWMinCont_41_FD_153287 | JGI IMG/M metagenome (GOLD analysis project Ga0207028, IMG submission 153287) | Enriched cells from forest soil in Barre Woods Harvard Forest LTER site, Petersham, Massachusetts, United States -... | ecosystem: Environmental > Terrestrial > Soil > Temperate forest >... | reverse complement strand
TGTAAAGCGTGCATCCTCTATCGTTTCGACTTTTACATATTGAACCTGTTTGCTCGCAGCCTTTTTCACGTAAAGTTTGGCAAGCTTGATTGGTCTCGTTTCCTCGGCAAAAGTATTTACTTTCAAATTCCCAACATGCGCGCAAAACGGGAACTCCTTGAATAATATGCGTGGTATTTGCTTCGATACATCGTTCACTTTGAAAGCTGCATGTGGGATTGTTGGACAAACCGATACACGCATCATCCCAATGATCCTTAGGTTCATACTCAACCTTGGATGACACCATATCGATTTGAACACTTAAATTCGCTTGATCATCTTTGCCCTTAATGTGTAAATTCACAGTCAACCCATTGGAACAACTGGGTAAGGCGATCGTATCGATAGTCGTATGATGCTGGCTGCCTGTGATCTTGTAAGTACCATGTAAGCTTTGGCAATTAATACCTTGTGGCAACCGTCCTGAAAAATTCAATAGAGCTTCATCCGGCCCTTTAAACATAACGCTTCCTGTCACTGCATGCAGAACCACACCCGCATAATCATGTTTCTTAGCGGATAAACTCACATTCAGGAGGTAATGGGTATCCGTTTGATGCGAGATCATGTCAATGTTCAATGTTTTTTTACAGTACTGATGGGAACTTTTCGGACTTTCTTCACAGGTTTTTGTTTCGTACGTGGTCGTGCATGTTTGTTGTTTATTACAATCAACAAATTCATTTGAGATACCATTGACGATATCTGATGCATTGTTTTGAATGAGCTTGCTCTTTTGCATCTCGGGTGCAGTGGGATCAATCGTAAAGGTGGGTCTTTCTACATAGCTCTCTTGAATGCTCTTAGCCGTTTCATGATCGGGTAATACCTTAGTGGCTTCTTCTTGTAATAGTGTTTTATCATTTTTATAAAAATCCATTTCTTTCGGGTGATCGCTAAATTGATCAAATGTCGTTTTAGGGTCAAACTCATTCATAGCGGCTCTTGCTTGAGTTTGATGCGCTGTACCCATTTTTAAACCCTCCTGAAAACTCTGCTCCTTAGTTGCAGCAAATGCCATAGGGATAAACAAAATCAAAATGAGAGCAGCGACTTGATTACGCATGAGATGCCTTTTTTAACAGGTATAAAGCATCTTCTGCAAACGGTGACAAAGGATCATCTTGTCGTGCGATTTGCTTTAAAGCGTAATGTAGGCTCGCATCACCATACTGAACATCATAGTCTTCGCGACACGATAGATTTGGCACACAACGTGGCGATGTCACCACTGCCACCGCAGGAACTTGTTTAATCTCATATCGTTCAAATAAGGTTGGGTCGATTTGCACACCACTTGCACCTTCTTTCGTTAAGGCATTCACTGCTGCGATCGTTTCTTTAAATGAGTTGTTGACTAAACCACGTATCACGACAGGTGCATGAATGATATTCGCATCACGTATCCATGTTTTTAAGCTTTCTTTAGGCATAGAAAAAGATATAAAAACTAACACGTGTTGCGTTTCTTTTGCAAAAACGGGAGTAAACATGCCTGTCAAAAGACATAACAGAACAATGTGTTGAATTTTATTCCTCATCTTGTTTTACCCATCCTTTTGCAAGTTCACTGCTTTTTTGTTTATTAATCTTGTTGTCTTCCTGAGCAATCCTATCAGTGAATGCTTTCGATTCTTTCTCTGCTTCGGCTGCACTTTGCGCGATTTTTTCATGCATGTATTGGCTCACTTCCTTGCTGAATTTTTCTTGATTTTCTCGGGCGTGTTTTAATGCTTCGACCACTTCATCGGATTTTGCAAAGTCTTTTCTGAATTTTTCTAATTTTTGACTCATTTCATCCGCGCGATCTGACATGCCCTGAGTGATTTTCCGCATACCCTCCCCAACTTCTTGCATATGCTGATCCGATCGCGCTTGCATGGATTTCATGGCAGTTTCTTGACTATTAATTCCACCCGTGACAAAACTAAACATGGAATGAAACATGGTCATCATAAAAATCTCTCGCACTATCCAAATGGCAATGACCACACCACTACCCCATTTCGCCCACTTCTTAACTTCTTTGTTCTTAAAAAATGCTTCAATATCCATATGTATCTCCTTGTTTATAAAGTCATAATGCGCAGCAGGAACGCTTACGCCACACCAAATACCCGAAATCTTCACCCGCCACCGGATACTCATGTCCTGCTCCCCAAATCGCAGTCGATGCACCAAAAGAATGACAACCGCCTCTTCCAACTGTTGGAATGGGATTTACCATTTGATAGCGATAGCGGGATTTAGGGATGATAGGAAGCGGGTATTCGTAGCAAAGGGCTGGGGAATTTTCACCCACACTATCCCACAACAATAACTCACGATGCAACTTATATGCCATGCGTTCCGTCAAAAGTGTACTGGCTTGTACCCCACCCACATGCTCTTGAACATGGCCGGTTAAAGGATACATGCTACCTTGAGAGCCCGCACACCAAAACAAGGTATCCAAAGGAAGATGAGCAGATGCAGCGATACTATCTGCTGCACACGCTACCTGAGCAATGGGGTTAGCAAAAAGAATCGCCTCCGGATTCAATATAAAACCCAATTCATCATCGCGCCAGGTAGGGTCTAGTTCCGTTAAATAAGCAATATCAAAATCTCCGCCTTGAATACATACCCAGTTGGTAATGATATTTAACCAAAAAAGCAGAGGAAATTTGTACCAGTGGACATAATAAAAACTGTTATTATCGTTACCATAAGCGGTTTCCGTATTGCCAGTACCAAAAGAGCTGCCCATATCAAGTTGCATGCCGCCTAGATTAACCATGCAAAAAGGGTGTCTTGTCACATCCACTAAAGCCATGGGCTCCCAAAATCCGGTTGAAATCCCAATACGCGGAAAGGGTGTACCACAAGTGCATATGGGAGAACTTGGGTTTTTAGTGTCTGGTACCGATGAACTCACCACATTAATCGATCCAATGGAGATAGGAAATAAGCAGCTCCAACAGACATCAGTGATCGGGTTTACGAAGGTACCATGGCAAAGCTTGTCTGCCTTTACTGTGAAGGACAACATCATGAGCATGATCCCTATCACGTATCTCATAACACATCCTCTGTGATCTTAAGCTTTAAATTTTCTTGGCTTACCATAGCCGGCACATGTTCTATATGAAAACGTTGAGTAAGTTGTCCTTGTTGGTCAAAGTAAATGCGTTGCTTAAATATTTTTTCTGTCTGGCTAACCGAACCTTTCACTAAAATAAGCTTGGTGTGATGATCAAATTCACGATTTTTAAGCTTTGCCCAGGCAATTTGTTTTTCATCATCAGCATCAATGAAAAGCAGTCCATTTTTTAAGGACACAACAGTCAAAGGATTGAAGGTAGTACCGCTTTTTGCAAATACTCTGCCTTGATGATCTTTAAGATCTTGAGATAAGGTCATCGAGGGATCTATTAGCCATTGTTTTTTGACCATCGTTTTGGTAATTTTTTCTAATGGCGTGGGTCTATCAGCACGCGCCTGCGCGCGTTCTTTTAATTGATTCTGCACTTTATTCCATTCGCCATTTTTCTGCATGGTGTCCACACGATTTTTTATAAATTCCAAAAAATCTTCTTCTAAAATAGGATAGGTTTTTCCAAATATACCTATTTCTTTCGCATGGCTTGCCAAAGATAATATTAACAATCCTATAGCGATACAATATTTCATCACGACCTCACACTCTCACGTATACGATCTGTCACATCAGGAACCGTAGTAATCACTGCCTCTTTTGGAAAAATCACCAGATTATTTTCTTTAGCTACTTTCTTTAACGTTGCCTCTAATTTATTACCAAATTGTTTGATTTCTTTTTCTAAAAGAGATTGAGGGATATTTTTTTGTCGTTCTTCTTTAATAAATTGATCAACAAGTTGCGTGATATGGACGGTTGCAATCATGGGTTCTGATGTATGCATAAGTTGCGCAATGATTACGATGGTAATCGCGCCTAGCATACCAAACAAAAATGAGACTACTGCTTGCAGGCTAAATTTACTTAACATGATTCACCATTTCCTGTACTGCATCTTGTAAAGAAAGCCCTTTAGCTTGTAATCGTTTCAAAGCAGCAACTTCATCACCTTTGGAGGAATACAAAATACGTGCATAAGGATCAAAAATAATGCGATGAATGGATAGTCCAGATGGTGTTTTAATAATGCATTCCGAATATTCATCCGTTTTACGCAAACTTTTAAATAATCGTTCAGTAAAAGCATCCATCGCGAATCGGTCGGATTTATTGATTTGATCGATCGCTTCACTGGTTTGACCTAAAATGATTTTAATGTCGCTATTCTCAAAACTTGCAATAGATGCTTCATTTTTAAAATAATCATTAATCGATTGCACGCTCGTCACAAAATTAGCGTTATGTTTACGTGCGGTACGAAATCCTGTTTCAATAAATTTTCCTGTAGCTTCGTTATCACTCCCCAATAAATCCCATGCTTCATCGATAAGACATGACTTTTGTTGAGAGCGATCGCCTAAATACATGGCCTCACTGATTTGATACATCAAACTTAATAGCACGATACGCTGTAAATCTTTTTTTGCTTTCAGTTCCTGTAATTCCAACACCACAAAGTTATTGCGTAAATCGATATTACTTTTGCCTTCAAAGTAAGCTCCATACACGCCATCCTTGGTGTAACTGTAGAGTAAATGTGACAAATTTTGGCATGTCTGATTCGATTGCTTTGCTAACCAATGCGAAACGGTGGTGATCGTTGCATCATTGCCTTTTTCTTCAAACGCTGCTTTTGCCGCTTTTTCTAAAAAAGTGATTTCTTCATCAGTCGCCTGACTGGTAGGATGTACCATAGCGGATAACAAGGGCTTTAACATACTTAATGATGCATTAAAATCTTGAATAAACGTAAAAGGATTCAGTGATATTTGCGTTTCTGGATTAAACCGTATAAAAGTACCACCTAACATCTTACAGGTATTTTCGTAGGTGCAGCCAATATCAATGACCCACACGCGACCGCCTGCCCCCAACATGGCGACAATGTATTCTTGCATAAAAGCCGATTTACCTTTTCCCGACGCGGCTGCAATCGCGATATTGTAATTGCCCTCACGATTATCAAACGGATTAAATGTCGCTATTTGGCCGCGACGACCTGGTAAGATTAAATGCGGTGAATGCGTTCCTTTCCATTCACCTTGTAAGGGTGTCATGTTAATCGCATTAAACGCGGTGACTGTCCTTAACCGTCCTAAAAGTTTTAAATCTTGATACATGCCTTCAGACATCATCATAGGAAAGATAGATAAAAAAGCAGGTAACTGAAGATATTTAGTCTTTTTTAATCGCCAGCCATTTGAACGAAATAAGTCATGAACTTTACGTTCAGATGAAATGGCATCTTTTTCTTTGGCAAATAATACAATCTGAAAATGGGTTTTTACTAACCTATCACCTTCGGCCAATCGTTGATTCACAAACGTCCAATCTTCATATTCCTTAAATATTTTTGGCATCCAATCCGAATTTTTACTTTGAGCGGTTTTCTTTTTACTGATGGATTGCAATTGTGCGCCTAGCCCTGCTTTTTCAACATCGACGAGTCGTATTGAAAAAGATAATACAAATGGACAAGGAATTTGCAGCGAATCATTAAATAATTTACCAATGGCATTGGTCATGTCCCACTGTGCCATGGAGGATGGATATTCTTTCACTGACAAACATTGCACTTCAAAGCATTCATCTTGATGAAATTGTAATTTATCCTCGAACACTCGAATAAAACCTTCCTGATCCATCCATTGTTCAGCGAGTGAATCATACGGATTCCAACGTGGCCGGCTAGGATAAACGTTGGATGTAGGATGTAATAAATCAGACATGACGCTCATAAATTCATGAACATTAACAGGAGAAACAGAAGCCTGAATGGATTTAAAAGAACTGATCATGGCATCACGTAATGTGATTAAATGATCCCGTAAATCTTGACCCATTTTGCAGGGTTCAGAAACCGTGACCCACAATCTTAAATCACGCAGCATAAAATCATTGTAGGATGATAAACTTTTAAAAACGCCTTGTTTTAAATAATCTGTGCGTTTTTTTGCAAGCCATGCATAGATATCACTTTGTTTTCCACGCAGCGCTTCAAAGCGGTCAAGCCATTCTCCTATTTTTGGCGACCCCCACAACAAAAATTGTATATCGGCGGTAGGCGGTAACACATCCGTGATAAGGCTAGTCAAAATGTTAATCGTTTCTTCATTCGCACCCAAAAGAGGAAAGACTTCTAAAATAAACCCCTGACTACCTCGGTTATGAAAAATGCCCGTATCAGGATCATAACTTTCATAGGGCAATAAACGGTTAAGTGATTCATAATGTAGGATGGTATCGACTGGTTGAGCACGGTTCTTTATACCAAATGCTGTTCTATCTCCCATGAACTTGGCAAGGTTATGACTCCATTGTTGTAATCTTTCCATCATATTAAACCTCTTGACTCGTATGTCCCTGCCAATGCGCTGGATTAAGAATGGTGTAAATTTCACTGGCTTGATGATAATTGCCATCTGTATCTTCGAAAGGTGCAATCCAAATGGGTAAGACAGTTTCGCGTTTACGAATCGGTAAGGATGTTTTCAACATTTCTTGACCTATTTCACCCCTATCCACACGACTATTCACTTGATCCAGGCTTTCACAACGTATGCCTGGCCTCATGGGGCAATCAAATTGTGAATTAAGGGTTGAGCACCCTGTTAGGAATAACAACATAATCAAACTGAGTTTATGCATGAAACTATCCTTATGATACGGTCGGTAATGTTGTAACTTTTAATCCTAGTTCTTTACTGTTTTCTTGAATACGTTTCACTTCCCGTTCCGACAAAGGCAGTGTTTGTGCTTCCATCGCATTTCCTGGAAAAAGTGTAGGCGTAGATTCGACTAAAGGTGAATTTCGATAAGATTTTTTGTCTTGTTCTTCGTGTTTTTGACCATCGAGATAAAACCCTTTTAAAAACACTATATCTACAACAGTTCCCGCACTGAGTTGAATGACAGGATGATATTGCTCGGCACGCTGAATGTTATATTCGGCTAATTTATCCATCGCTTTACCTGCACCATTGGCGGCACCGTATTGAAGCACTTTGCCCGAATTAATGGTTTGCACCGCACCTTGCGGCGAAATAGAATTGGCTGTGTAGGTTTGTGAAATACCGTCTGAAATACCCGATAAAGCACCGGCTGCAAATGCTCGCTTTAATAAAGCGCTTTCGCGCCATACCGGAATGCCACGGACACCATTTTTACCTTCAGGCCCAAAAATAGTGCCTTCGACAGCTTGATCCACCACTTCATTATTGGGAAAAGTACAACTTAAGCGTTCAAGGCGAATTAAACCACGTTCCGATGAAATATCCCCTACTGCTGCGGCAGTCACCACACAATCTTTAAGATGACTTTTTTTGCGATTGGGCAATGTGCCGTTGGCCACAATGCGAAATAACATGGGTACAGGATTTACTGAGGAATTTACCGCAGCCGATGCATCTGCACCGCCAATCATCACAGCTTTAGCAAATGTGCCTGAGGGAACATAGGTATCTGGATTTTTTAAGGGTACTTGCTTTTCTGATGACGTAGTCAAGGTTAAAACATCTTCTTTAATGCGTGCGTTTTCAGAAGAAGATTCAACAGGTTTATAGGATTCTTTCTCATGTAATTTCTTTTCAAGTTCATCTAAACGTTGTTCTAATACTTCTGTCGATTTTTGAGCATTATTAACCACACTTTTTTCATGTAATAAAGCATCGATCTGTTGCTGCATGGCTGCGGTTTTGCCTTCGGTATCTTTTAATTGTTTTTGGGTCTTTTCTAACAAAATGGATTCGGTATCAAGATGCGCCATGCTGCTTACAAACACAGGTTTTGCTTCTTTAAACGTTTTTTTAGTTTCATGATGGCTTTTCAAAAACAGCATCATCCCTATCAAGCTCATCATGACCAGTACTGCCAAAACAATTAAGAATCGTAATTGCGATGATTTAATAGTTTGATTGGTTGATTGAGCAGTCATCATCGTCCGACCACCCGATATAAGTAAGTTGAACCACAGTTGCTGACTACATTATTTTTTAAAGCAATCGCTCGAACATGAGGTCGGTAAAAATCACTTTTTTTAAGCGTCATGGAACGGCAATGCCTATTTTTAACTTGCCAAATTTCACCTTGCAGCTCATTGCCTTGATAGATCGTTTTTAATTGCACCGTGATGCCTAAGTGAAGTTTTTTAGGTTTGTTTGCATTGACATGAATCAAAGCATAACCATCCGGTAAAGGCGCTGCACTGACCATGGTTTTCATTAACTGAATAATCGCATCACTGTAAGGCGTATTTTTTTCCCATGGTTCTGCCTTTGCTTTAACGGGCGATAACGGTTTGATCTGAATCACTTCAGAAGGAATATCGATGGGCGTTAATAATAAAGTGTAGTTATGCCCTGCCTCTGTCGTCAAAAATAGATTAAATGGCCTTGATTGGTTTGGTTTGATAAATATCGCGCCCTGTGCTTCATCTTTAGTTAATTGATAGTTACCATCCAAACCACGAGCTGATTGTATACGATCTCCTTCTACAAAAATGCGGGTTAATTCTTTAGCTGATACTTTAATTAATGCGGTTTGATTGTCACGCATAGCTTTGGTTTGTAAAGCAAAGCTGGCGGTTGCATATAACATACAAAAAAGGATGCCGAGATGTTTAAGCATGGATTTTTACCTCATCAAAGGCGGTGACAATTAAACGCCCATGCTGGTATCGATACGAAATTTGATAACTGATAGGTTTCGAAGGTAAATGCACATCACCAACAGTGGTATGCATATCGCCTGTGACTTTAGCCAACAATTTATTTGTATTGACTTCGATATTTGTGGGGAAAAATGCTGTGGTTATATGATTTTTCTTTAATCGTTCAGTCTCGAGTAATAATTCAGTTTTAATATCCTGATAATGTTCGGGTGCAACAAATCGCAACAAGGTATCGCGTTGGGATGTCGCATTACTTGTTGTGACATTTAATCGTAAACTTACAAAATACAACGTCATATCAGATAAATATTCAGGAGAGACTTGTGAACTCGTAACCCATAATGGTTTTTCAATCACAGGAGGAACTACCACGATACGCTCACCTCCTTTAATGATAAAAATGGCAGCAAATAGCATCATGTTTAATAGCATGGAGATAGATGCCAACATCAAATAGCCATTTCGATGAGAAACAAGATGTTGTATACGTGATTGCTCCAAAAGATATTTCAACCGATAATCTCCCGACAGTATGACGGTGGAATAACTTTGTAGCTAACCATAGGCGGAAGATACCAATACATCAAATGCAATATAAAATGATGTCCCTCTTCTCCTTTTAATTTCTTTAATAGGATCATGAGTCCTCCACCCACAGCAACCCCCGTCAACGGTGCATTAAACATCGAAAGTATGAGAAAGAAAGGCACCACAAACACCAAAAACTCATCAGCCGTCCAAATCACAATTTTGAACGGCATGTCTAAGTGTTGTGGCACATGATACTTGTCCATTAGCTGATACCTGCGACCGACATCATGATGTTAAAGAACACGGACACGACAACGATACCTGCTAAAAACAAGATGTTTTTTGTTTTAATATAAGCAACGATAGATAGAATAAATTCAGCGATATAAATATAGATTTTACCGCTTGATTTTAGAGTATCGATTAAATTATCTGTGGTTCCTGCCAGCAAATCAGTGGCCAAGACATCGGTGCTAATAAAAAGCAGCCCTAAGCATAAGAGCGCAAGTTGATAATGCATCCCAATGAATTTTTTTACACGACTTAACATGATTTTTTTCCTTATTGACGATATGATTTCCAGTTGAACGCTAACGGAATACCTTTATCAGCCAATCGATCATAGATACGTTCTCCAAGACAGTTCCGAAGATTCTCTCTGTTACGATTACTGATTACCAAGGTACAGCGTTGTTGTTGATAACGCAGATTAATGAGTTTGAATAACAATTCAGATTCCCAATCGGTCAGCGACCGATTTTTACCACCTCCTTCTGTGACTTCATCAATGATTAAAAACGAAATATGTTGATAGAACGCCATCGCATTGTTAAAAACACCTGCTGCTGCGAATTTCTTTTCTTGCAGTGAGCGTAGAAAATCAAGTGAAGGTTCATAGGCACAGCTAAAACCTGCCTTGACTAACTGTTGATAGATAATCAGCGATAATAAGGTTTTTCCGGTACCATAATTACCCGTAAAAATGACATTATTGCCTTGAATCATGCGATCTTTATACGTGTTAGCGTATCGTTGCATGATGGTTTTAATCTTTCTTTGATCTTCATGTTCAACAGTAAAATCAGCCCATTGTTTGTGTTGATAGCGAAGTGGAATTTTTTGTATCGCATCATGAATGCCGGAGACTCGACGCTTTTCTGCCTCATCCATGGCTGATACTTGCCTATAAACTTCCAGATCTTGCAAAACTTTATTTCGATCTTGTGCCTTTTCCTTCCACTCTAAAATCATTGCTTGCATCTTATTTGCCATCATCATTACCTTCTTCCATCCATTCCAAATTTTTCCAATCGTTTGTGTCGTAAACCTTCTCACTCACATCAAAGATGAGCGCGGGTGGTGAATGCGATGGGTAAACCTTGGGTTTCTTAGATTTTGACAGCAGATTTTCCACAGTCTTGGCAAGGTAACGCATACCAAACCCTTGTCCTTTCGTAGCACTTAAAGCAATCTCGTAAGCTTCAATAAATGTTGAAACTGTTGCGCCATTAGCCTGTAAATTGTTGAGCATAGGCACCACATCAGGGTAATGAAAATGTTTGCATGACATGCCTTTTTCAACCAAAGCATCTATAATAGGTTTGGTGTCATCGGTTTCTTTTTTTTCATCAACTGAAAAATCGTCATCCGCGTTGATTGAGTGATTGTTATCTTTGTTGTTTATCTCTTTCATTATATATCCGGCATTTTTGCCGAGAAGAACCGCATTTTTGCCGTCTGCACTCGGTCTTTTTGCCGAGTCGGAAATGTCTTTTTGTACATTGCACTCGGTATTTTTACCGAGCCTTGATTCATAACGGTTTTTTAACCATGCGTTACAGATTTCTGGATGAAATACAAAATATTTCTTATTATCATAAAAATGTTTTGGATTAGGGTTACGACAGACGGTGAGTGCATTTTTTGACTCAAGAAACTTGATAGAATCAGATATAGACTTAACACCGTATAAATTTAACAAGCCATCTGAAATCTCTTGCATAGAATGAAACTGGACAACATCTTCACTTAGTTGTCGAGGGTCACCATGCATTTCAGAGATATCATTTGATTTTCGATTATGCTCGTCTGAATCTAATTTCCAGTTATGCCAGTATTCAAAAAATGACATGACAGCAGCAGCGCAATGATTACCATCGCAAAATTCAACCTGCCACTTACGAATGATAACTAATCGTTCACGTTCGGGGTGAGAGATGCATGAGGATTTCATACAGCATCTCCAAAATTAATAAAATTTTTATAACAGCAATATCTTTTTAACATAAATCCTCAAGATCAGTCCAAATATTAGACATGTCACTCCTGTTTATTGCGTTATTTTGTGTATCAAGCAAATTTAATTAGCATTTTTGCTGATTTTTTATTATTGTATTTTTAGTTTCGCACAAGAAACGAATCTTTTAGGAAGCGTTTCTTTTGAGAAACGATTTAAGAGTACCGTTCTTCTGTCACAAATACAAGAGGAAAGTTGTGAAATTACCAAATAATTTTTCGACCTCAATACATACTGTTTTAAAAGATTTGATTGAGGAAAAATCTAAGAGAGATAATATAAAATTTACAAGTTATCAGCTTGCAAGTGCCCTCTCTATGCCGCGATCAATCATTACAAAACTGACGCACGCTGATGAATCAAAAAGAATTTGTAACCCTAAAATTGATACTTTAATAAAAATCGTCGAATACTTTAAAGAAGATGGTTTCAATATTACCGTTGATGATCTTTTGGGAATAAAAACTCGTTCTATCGATGTGCAATCCCAGCAAATTATATCTAC
>Ga0207028_1176_pt1 | contig 12580 bp, 7 predicted proteins | sample Alteio_BWMinCont_41_FD_153287 | JGI IMG/M metagenome (GOLD analysis project Ga0207028, IMG submission 153287) | Enriched cells from forest soil in Barre Woods Harvard Forest LTER site, Petersham, Massachusetts, United States -... | ecosystem: Environmental > Terrestrial > Soil > Temperate forest >... | reverse complement strand
AATTCATCTTGCATTGGGTAAAGAAAAAAATAGAGTTATCCTGCATAACCTTCTTGTAAAAGATCCAAAAGAAAAAATTGCAGGCACTTTACTGCAAGGAGATATCGCTATTATTGACCCCGAAGGCTGGTTAATTATGCAATATTCTTCAAGTGGCGACCCCAAGGGAATTTTAAGAGACCTGCGCCAATTATTAAGGCTTTCCCATGGTGGCTAATAAAATAAGTTTATTAGCAACCTGCTTAGCCTTCTTCGTGATTGTGTTAGGCGCTTACACTCGTCTCACCGACGCAGGCTTAGGCTGCCCAGATTGGCCTGGTTGTTATGGACATTGGATCGTTCCGAATGCAAGCGATAACCCTAGTCAAGTGATCGATTCTGCAAAGGCATGGACAGAAATGCTCCACCGTTATTTTGCGGGATTACTGGGTTTGCTTATCTTTGCTTTAAGTTTTCTTGCTCTTAAGAACCGAAGACTTCCTAAACAACCTCTTGTATTACCCTTAATCCTTTCGGGACTTGTCATATTTCAGGGTTTATTAGGGATGTGGACAGTCACGCTTAAATTATTGCCCATCGTTGTGATAGCACATCTGGTTGGCGGCATGACAACACTTGCTCTATTATGCTGGCTTACCCTTCAATATAAGCCTGTAAAAATCACTTTTAAGAGTCAAAAATTAAGCAACTTACGAACTTGGGCTATCCTAGGATTGTTTTTTTTAAGTATTCAAATTATTTTGGGTGGATGGACCAGCGCCAACTATGCCGCTCTTGCCTGCACCGATTTTCCCTTTTGCCAAACACATTTGAAATTCCCTTTCGATCTTTCTAACGCCTTTAGAATAAAGTCAGGTGTTGCAGGCAGTATTGGTGCACCCCTGGATAGCATAACCTTAATGAGCATTCATATGTTACATAGAATAGGCGCATTAGTCACAACCTTGATTATTGGGTGGCTTATATTTTTGGTATTTTTTAAAACCAAAAACTCATTTCTTCGCGGTTTAAGCATCATTATTGCGGGTCTTTTAATAACGCAAGTCTTACTTGGGATCACCAATATAGTAGCACTACTCCCTCTCCCCATTGCCGTTGCTCATAACGCAGTAGCCGCTTTACTGCTGCTTAGTTTAGTCACTTTAAATTTTTATCTTTACACGAATAGGCAAACACAAAAACACCATGAATAATTATTCTATACAGTCGAAACAGTATTCTGTATTTTACGATTATCTAACACTCTGTAAGCCTAAAGTGATTCTCGTAATGTTGATAACCACGTGGGTAGGAATGCATCTTGCAACCCATACTTGGGTTCCCTGGAATATTTTTATTTTTGCGACATTAGGCATTGCTTTAGCAGGTGGTTCTGCAGCCATTATTAATCATATAGTTGATCGCCATATTGATGCAAAAATGACTCGCACGGAGCGCCGCCCTATTGCCAGTGAAAGGATCTCGGTTCGTAATGCAATCTTATTTTCAATTATTTTAGGGTTCTCTGGATTATTGATTTTAGCAATCTTTGTGAATCTCTTAACCGCATTTCTAACCTTAGTGACTGTTCTGGGTTATGCAATACTTTATACACTTTATCTAAAACGAAGAACACCCCAAAATATCGTGATTGGAGGAGCCGCGGGCGCTATGCCCCCCCTTCTGGGTTGGACTGCAGTAACAAACGAGCTCAGCGCTTTTGCTTGGATTTTGGTCTTGATTATTTATGCCTGGACTCCACCCCATTTTTGGGCTCTAGCCATCTATCGAAAAAATGACTATGAGAAAGCCAAGATCCCTATGTTACCGGTAACACACGGCATTCCAGTCACAAAACTTTATATAGTGCTTTATGCAATATTGTTACTGTTGGTAACCGTTCTTCCTTTTGTGATCTATATGAGCGGGATTGTTTATCTTATCGCAGCTCTTATTCTAGGGCTTGCATTTCTTACCCAAACCATATTGTTATATAAAAGTGACTCTCCTCTCGTCGCTTACAAAACATTTGGTTTCTCTATTATTTATTTGCTGTTACTATTTACTGCACTCTTGCTTGATCATTATCTTAAGTAAAACTGTGTTCGGAGATTTTTATGAGACGTATTCTATTAACCCTGTTAGTCGCTATCATTGGGGCTTATGCAGCCTGGTATGGACTAAATCCCTATTTCGAAAAAAAAACCCCGCAACCTGAACCCTCTAACTTGAGCGTGGCAACAGAATTAAAGGTAAGTAAACCTCTTATTAATTTTTCTCTAACCGATACGGATCAAAAAACCTTTACACAAAACTCTCTCTTAGGGCATTGGACTCTACTCTTCTTTGGTTACACTCAGTGCCCTGAGATCTGTCCAAGAACGCTAACAACCCTAAACGAGGCTTGGAAACTCATTCCTTCCCATATTCGAGAGGAGAATGCTCTGCGTTTTGTTTTTATTAGTCTAGACCCAGACAGCGATACCGTGGAAACAGTCAGGGCCTTCCTAAACCGGTTTAATTCAAACTTTATAGGCCTCATCGGAGAAGAAAGCGTTATTGAAGCCTTAAGCAAAGCAAGTAGTATCTACTATTGGCAAGATCCCACTGTAAACAAACCAGGACCCAAAATGATCGATCATAGTGCGACCTTATTGCTCATTAACCCTCAGGGACGTCTTCAGGCTTTATTCTCACCCCCTCATGAGCAAAAGGCTATTGCCGAAGATCTCCAAAAAATATTAACGAAATAAGGGGAAAGATATTCACAGAGTTATCCACAGGCTATGTGCTTATTTTACTGAGTAAATATAAATAAGAAATTTTAAGTTAACTAATTTTCAAAATTATTATTAGAGTGAATAACAAAAGTTATTCACAAGCTAAATAATAGAATAAACAGTTGTTACCCAACCCATGTTAGTCGGGTAAAAAGTCATGGAAATGCCATTATTAATAAAAAAATCCTTAAAAATCAATGTGTATTTAAAAGCTGCCTGAATCTTTAAATTTTTTTCTTGGGTTAGAAAACAACTTTACTTTTTTCTTATACACAGACTTACCCACAAGTCATTCACCCAAACTGCTATAAAAAAGTGGTCTAATAGATCTCTAAGAATTGAAATTATCAAAATTTATGCTAGCGATTACTATCATTTATCCACAGCAAACAGAAGCTAAATAACTATCTGAGGTTGCGTAAAATCCAGGGTTCTCTAGGGTGATCCGATTGTTGTAGAGCAATGGCTTACATTCAAAATCGACTAATTGACCACCAGCCTCTTCTAATATGCATTGGCCAGCCGCAGTATCCCATTCGCAGGTTGTTCCTAAACGAGGATATAGATCTGCTTCTCCCTTAGCTACCAGACAAATTTTCAAGGCAGATCCACAAAAAAAGAGCTCATATTCACCTAGACGATTAAGCAAGGCGGACCAATGAGAATTCAAACTATCGCTTTTTTGATGGGATCTTCGGCTGACCACAATCTTCAAAGGGGATTGTGGCAGCTGATTCGTGTGGATGCGGTATGAAGGGTTGCCCTCGGCTTCAAAAAAAGCGCCCTGGCCCTTAGTTGCCCAATAGGTATGCTGTAAAGCAGGGGCAAGCACTACGCCAAGTACAGGCTTACCATTTTCAATCAAGGCGATATTCACGGTGAACTCTCCCGTGCCATGAATAAATTCTTTAGTACCATCTAAGGGATCTACTAACCAGTAGCGAGACCAAGTAGATCGGATTTCAAAAGGAGGGGCTTCTCCTTCTTCAGAGAGCAGTGGTAAAGCAGGATCAATACTGAATAATCCATTCTTAATAATTTGATGCGCTAAGAGATCTGCTGCTGTGATTGGTGAATTATCCAACTTTTTCTTGATCTGATAGTTCTTATTTTGATAAATGTCGAGTATTGCAACAGCTGCTTCTTTAGCAATTGATATAACTCTTGGTAGCCAATCGTGATAATTTGTACTCATGCTCTAGTGTACCTCGAACCTTTAAGCTTTGAAAAAAATATTAGATCCTCTGACACATTAGCCAAGATTCTGCTATGATGCGAGTCACAGGACTTTTTAGTGTGTTATAGATGAACTATGGAACATGAATTTCAATTTTTTTCAGATGATTATGTCTTTGAAGAGGAAGACAATAACGAAGGTTCTGAGGAAGAGCGTACTTTAAAAGTTCGGCTAGATAAATGGCTATGGGCCGCACGCTTTTTTAAAACCCGTGCAGTCGCTCGTGCCGCTGTTGAAAAAGGGAGGGTTTTCTATAATGGGGAACGTTCCAAGCCCAGCCGCGAAATAGAACTCGGCGCTACCTTACAAATTCGTCAAGGTCGATTTGAAAAAACGGTTATTGTAAAAGGCCTATCCACTCGACGTCGTAGTACCGATGAAGCTTTTGCCTTATTTGAAGAAACTGAAGAAAGTCGAGTTGCCAGAGATTCCAACCCTTATAATTCTAACCCTAATCCTTATCAACCTAATCAATCTTTTGAACCAAGACAAAATCCAGAACTGGGTGAACCACCCAAAGAACGACGGGTTGTTCGATTTCTACGTCGTTCATTTCTCCGAGGAGAGCCGCGTCAAGAAAGACAATCTAGCTCAAAGTCTACACAAGAAGACTTTGGATCCTTTGAATAATTATTCAAGTAACTTTGCTTAAAACTCATGACTCTTTCAATATTACGTGTTGCACTTGCTACCCCGGTACGCAAGCTCTTTGATTATCTCCCTCCCCAGGGGTGTTCTTTTCCCTTTGAGATTGGTGCTCGAATTTTAGTGCCTTTTCGTAATCAAAAAAAAGTTGGCATTATTATAGAAATCAGACATGAAACGGATCTACCCCTTGAAAAATTAAAAACCGCTGATGCCATATTAGACACAAAAGCGCTTCTACCAAAAGAACTCTTTCTTCTTATCCAATGGGCAAGTCGATATTATCAAAGTTCATTAGGAGAAGTTTTTGAAACAGCTCTTCCAAGCCGTTTAAGAAAAGAAACCCCAACAAAATCCAGAACGAAAAAGGAAGTTAAAGAAAAACTTGCTCTAGAAAATAACTCTTTAAAACCACTCCATCCAGCGTTGGACTTAAACGCTGCTCAACAACAAGCACTCGATTCCATTAACTTAAGTCTTGGAACCTTTAAAACATTTTTATTAGATGGTGTAACCGGTAGCGGTAAAACAGAAGTTTATATCCGAGTGATTGAAAGAGTTCTTCAAGCTGAAAAACAGGCTTTGATCTTAGTGCCAGAAATTGGATTAACACCTCAATTATTAACGCGCTTACAAGAACGCTTTTCAGTACCCATTGCGTCTTTAAATTCATCTTTAACCGAAAAAAGGCGCTATGAGGCTTGGGAAGCGGCGAGAACGGGAGCAGCCCCCATTGTGATTGGCACACGATCAGCCGCCTTTGTTCCCCTTAAATCCCCAGGCGTTTTTATTATTGATGAAGAACACGATGCTTCTTTTAAACAACAAGAGGGCTTTCGTTACCACGCCCGTGATTTAATCATTCTGCGTGCCTCTTTAGAACAGTGTCCCGTTATATTGGGAACAGCAACCCCGTCTCTGGAAACACTGCATAATATTCATCTTGGGCGTTTTCAAAATTTAAAGCTACCCACCCGAGCAGGAAAGGGAACCATCCCTAACTTACAAATTTTAGATGTTCGGCATAAAAAATTAGAGGAAGGGTTATCTACTCAATTAATTGCAAAAATGCGGGAACATATCGAGGATAAGGGACAAATTTTATTGTTTTTGAATCGACGTGGGTTTGCGCCCGTCTTAATGTGTCTTGACTGCAATTGGGTAGCTAGCTGCAAAAATTGTGATGCTAAAATGACACTTCATTATCAAGCGCAAAAATTACAATGCCATCACTGTGAAACCACTATTCCAATGATTCATCAATGCCCAAGTTGCCAAAGCAAAAATTTAAAACCGGTTGGGATCGGTACCGAACGTTTAGAAACCGCTTTACAAAACCATTTCCCAAATCAATCGATTTCCAGAATTGATAGAGACACTACTCGAAAGAAAGGCACTCTACAAACAAAGATCGATAGCATTCATTCGGGCGAAACTGAAATTTTAATAGGCACACAAATGATCGCCAAAGGACATCACTTTCCCAATGTGACTTTAGTCGCAATTTTGGATATTGATCATGCCTTATTTAGTACCGATTTTCGTTCCACCGAGAGAATGGGGCAATTAATTACACAAGTGGCAGGACGTACGGGGCGCGGCAGTCGCCTTGGGCAAGTGATATTACAAACCTGTCATCCCGAACATCCTTTACTTAAAAAATTATTAGAAGAAGGCTACCATCCCTTTGCCAATTCACTCTTAAATGAAAGAAGAATGATCAATCTCCCGCCCTATAGCCATCAAGCCTTAATTCGAGCAGAATCCAACAAACCCAATCGGGCCTTAAATTTTTTAAATCACATTAAAAGAGAGACCCTTCATCAGCAAAATGCCGTTCTTAAAATTTTAGGACCGAGTTCGGCCCCCATGGAAAGAAGACTTGGGTTTCATAGAGCTCAATTGATATTCCAATCCGATCAAAGATCGACTTTACAGAAGCTCTTAAAAGATCTTCTTCTTAATTTCGAAACCCACCCTAGCGCCAATGGCGTTAGGTGGTCCATTGATGTCGATCCAATTGATATGTATTAGAAAAAAATAGGTTGTTAGGATCAGTTGCTATGAGATTTGGAGGGAATACAAAAATCTTTTAAAATGTTAGCAGCCAATTCATAAGTCAATGGTTTTGTAAAAACAGCATTCATTCCAACTTCCACGCCCTTTTGTTTTGTTTCTTCATCTCCATGCGCTGTTAAACCAAGAATGGGGGTGGGAATATAATGCCCACCAGAATGAGACTCTTTTTCAAATTGCCTGCACTTAGTGGTAACTTGATAACCATCCATATCTGGCAAACCAATATCCATAAAAATCAAATCATATTTTTTTTGATTAAATTGCTGTATAGCTGCATTGCCATTCGAAGCCAAATCAATATCAAAGGAAAAATGCTTTAATATATTTTCTTCAATCGTTGCAGCAAAAGAATCATCTTCTACTATTAAGATAGAACATTTTTGAGGGGTTCCCGATTTTAGATCATAACGCGACACTGGAGATACCTTATCGGAGCTCAATGACGAGGCTTGAAAAAGACTATCGCTTCCATCTCCGGATGGCATATCCTCACCAAAAGCATTATCTAACAAGGCTTCCTTAACGGGGAAACAGCAAATAAATTTAGATCCTTGATTAATATGACTTTCTATACAAATTTCACCTTGCAAATCATCTAGAAATTGTTTGACGATATAAAAGCCCATGCCAGAACCTTTATATACTCCCTGATACGAAGGTGTTAAACGATTAAATTGTTCAAAAAGTACCTGTTGTTTGTTTTCAGGAATTCCAGGGCCTGTATCCTCTATTTCAAGCATCACAACCAAATCACGCCCATTTCTCTTAGACAATTTTGCAGAAACAGAAACATGACCCTTTTTCGTAAATTTTAAAGAATTTGACAATAACTCTAAAACGATACGGTAAATTCGACCTGGATCCCCAATCAAATGTTCTGGGAGCGCAGGGTCAAAATAAAAGGATAATTCTAATTGCTTGGTCATCGCCTTGGCATAATGAAGCTTAATAACCTTTTCTAAAGTTGTTTTCAGACTGAATTTTTTCTTTAACAAGGGGATCTGGCCCGAAGCGATATGAATAGATTCTAAAATTTCATCTATAAAATTCAGCAACTCACCACTGCTGTCGGCTAATCGGGCAGCGTATTCTTCAATTTTCCTAGGATCTTTAGTGTGTGTAATCAGTTCTGAAAACCCTACAATGCCGCTTAAGGGGGTTCTAAGATCATGGCGCATATTTTGCAAGAACTCTGTCTTGGCCTGACTGGCGATTTCAGCTTGGTCTTTAGCAGCCTTCAAAGCCTCTTCAGTTTCTTTTTGTTGAGTAATATCTAGGGAGTTACCAACAATTCCAATAATATTCCCATCGATATCTCTTAAGGGCATCTTAGCCGCCATAAATGTCTTTTGAGTATGATCTGCTAATATCGCAATTTCTTCCGTATTAATGGTCTTACCGGTTTGCATAACAAATAAGTCATTTTTTCTAAAAGTTTCATACAGAGCGCTCCAGGGTAAATCACGATCGGTTTTTCCTAACAAATCGTCCAATGATTTTAATCCCGCTACCTGCAAGAAGAAATCATTCGCTCCCAAATAATGGCCTTCTAAATCTTTCCAATACAAATTTCCGGGTGTACAACGAACAATATTATTTAAATAGGAAGTAGCAATATTTTTTTCATCTTCCATTCTATTTCTGTCTTGTTGTAATTGGCGTTCAAAGGTCTTAATAAAAGTAATATCGATTGAATTGGCAATTAATCCTAAAATTTCTCCATTCTTATTTTTTAAGGGCTTTCGCACCGTCGTAAATATCTTTACATTATTTTGAGTGGAGAGAATTTCTTCCGCTTGCAAAAGCTGCCCGGTTTGTAAGACACTTAAATCATTTTTTCGGATGGCATTACTCTGTTCCTTCCAGGGCAAATCTTGATCGGTTTTACCTATCAACTCTGATAATGAATTCAGCCCGGCTAAGCTTAGAAAATTATGATTAGCACCAATATAAGCACTATTCGTATCTTTAAAAAAGATTAATCCTGGAATTTCTAAAAAGGATGAAGTACTACTCAGTTCTTTTACCTGATCTAATAATTCTGATTTTTTCTTTCTGAACATAAACATAATGAATTATATCTTAATAGCTGTGGTTAATCTTAGTATTGTCTGAAAATACAAAATTCTTATACCACCCCAACTTTTTGGGGGTTTGAATAAAATTGTTTTTTTTAGGCGCTTGAATAAAATTTGTTTGACGTAAAAACTGAAAGTAACATCTTAACATGGCACCATCAATTTCAGGACAAGATAAGCCTAAAATATTGCTCGTATTGATGGTATGATCATTTTTAATTTTTAAACCTTGAATTTGACGTTGTGTATGCTGAATGGTTTCTCTGCTAAGATATAAAGGCACTAAAGGATATAAAGCATTACTCTTTGTTATTTTACATAAATGATCTCTTTGCCATTCCATTTTTGGAATAATAGAGATTTTATAGCCATAATTATTAATCCAGCTAATTAAATCCAGCCACTGAATGGCCTTGGAATTCACCAAATTAAAGACCGATTCTTTAATACCTACTTTCGTAGAAGCTAATACAATAAATTTACTGACAAAATCAACGGGCACAATATTCAATTCCATATTCCAATCGGGCGCATAACCCATTTGAATACAACTTTTTATTAATAAAAATAAATGTTGATTTTCTAAAGCACACATCCCCGTACTTGAATGCCCCCCTATCCAGGCTGGTCTATAAATATGTACGGATACCCCTCGTTCTTTAGCAGTGGTTAGAAGTAATTCAGAAACCAACTTGGTTTGATTATACCCGTCTGTAATATTCGTTTGTGCTGGATCGGGTTTTAAGAAATCTTCAATAATAAAACCATTTTCATCTAAATTTTGTCGCGCCGCAGAAATCGCAGAAACATAATGAATATGCTTGTGTTTCTTTAAAGTTGCTAATTTAATCACTTCAATAGTGCTAAAAACATTTGCCGCTTCTAAGATATCATAACCATAAATATGATGAACCTGGGCACCACTATGATAAATGCTATCTACTTTTTCAAGCAAAACATTATATTGTTGTGGGTTGATTCCCAATTGAGGTTTAGCTAAATCCCCCAAAATGATTTCAATACGCTTTGAAGTTAAAATTTGCGGATTTAGATCATACTTCATTAGGTTTTCTTGAAGTCGTTTTCTGGCTTCTTCCAAACTATCTGCACGTATTAAGCAATAAATCTTTGCCTGAGTCGCATCAAATAAATCGGCCAATAAAAATGCACCTAAAAACCCTGTGGTGCCAGTTATCAATAAATTTTTCAAATGATTGGGGGGCGTTGGCTTGGTGGTAACTTGGATATCTTCCTCTAATATAATTGTCTTTCTCAACATTAAAGTACAATCATCAATGGTTTTAATTTCAGCGGCGTCACTATCAGCAGGACTACTTGCAGCATCAATTAAACGTGCCAAATTGGCAATGGTTGGCTTTTCAAAAAAACTGCGGAAAGGAAGCTCGATAGCAAATGATTTTTTAACCGATAAGATCACCTCGGATATTAATAAAGAATGCCCGCCCAAAGCAAAGAAATTATCATGGATCCCAATATTTTTCATATTCAAGACCTTTGACCATATTTGTAATAATTTCTTTTCTGTTTTGGTTCGAGGGAAAACAGTATTGTAAGAATCCAGTTGTTTGATGTCTAAAGCCAATAGAGCTTTTTTATCAATTTTACCATTTGAGGTTAAGGGCATTTTGCCAATGGCGACATATAAAGGGGGTACCATATAGTCGGGCAAAGTTTTACTTAAATATTCATGGATCTTATTTGTATCTACCGGCGTAGCATTTGATTTGGGTACAAAGTATGCAACTAAATAATTAGTTTCTTTTGACTCTGCTCGCATCAAAACAGCACATTGATCAATCAAAGGATATTTTAATAACTGTGTTTCAATTTCTGTTAATTCAATTCTATAACCTCGAAGCTTTATTTGCTCATCCCCGCGACCAATAAAGCTTAACTCACCATTAGGTTGCCAACGAACTAGATCGCCGGTTTTATATAAAGTTTTTCTTGCGGCTGTCACAAAAGGGTTGGGAATAAAACTTTGGGATGAAAGGTTAGCGTTCTGCAAATATCCTTGCGCCAATCCAGCCCCACCTATATACAATTCACCCATGACACCACTTGGTACCTGTTGTTGATTTTGATCTAAAACGTACAAGTAGACATTTGAAATAGGTTTACCAATACTCGGCATGCTAAGACTTTCTTCTTGTTGACTAGTAGACAATATTTCTGTTTGGGTTGCAACGACTGTATTTTCGGTTGGCCCATAATGATTAAATACTTTAAAAGACAAGCCTGCCGGTGGAAATACTTTTAATTGCTCACCACCGGTTAATAGTGAACGTAAATCCGGGAAGATATAATCTGTAGCTCTTTTAAGGAAAAGTTCTGCCACGGGTGTTGGCAAAAAGCTAATATTAACTTTTTCTTTTATTAACCAGTCAATTAATTTTTCTACATCGACTATGGTTTCTGTATCGGCTATATGTAAAGTCGCACCATTGGCCAAATACGGCCAAATTTCCCATACGGATGCATCAAAACCAGCCCCGGCAACCATGGATGCTTGGCAATCGGATTGCACTTGATAAGTCGCTTTATGCCAAAACATTAAATTAAGAAGAGACTCATTCGAAATAGCAACACCTTTAGGAACACCCGTAGATCCAGAGGTATATATCGCATAAGCAGTCTTATGGATACCATATGAAAGTTTTGGATTGATCGAGGGTAGTGCAGACAATTGATTCCAATCTTGTTCAATCCCAAAAAGTGTACCAGAATAAGCTTTGTATTTTTCGCAAGTTTTATCACGAACAATAAAAATTTGAGCATTGCTATCTTTTAATATAAAATTAATTCTTTCATCAGGATATTTTGGATCTACAGGCACATAAGCACAGCCCGCTTTCATAATACCCACAATACTAATGATATAATCGATGCTTCTTTCTACCCCAACAGCCACTAAAGTGTTTGAGGAAACATTTTGTTTTAATAAGAATTGGGCTAATTGATTAGCCTTTTCGTTTAATTCTTTATAGGAAATACTCCTCTCATGATGAACAATAGCAAGCTTATTTGGAAATAACGCTGCATTGGCTTCGAAGAGTTGTGTTGGGATCTTATCTTGAGGATACTCTATTTTCTGCCCGCTCAGTTTAAAGAAAGCTTGGCTTTGCTCTTCTTCCGTTAACAATGGAAGTTGACTAATACTTTGGTGTGGATCTTGGCAAATAGATTTTAATATTATTAAAAAATGCGCTCCCATTTGTTCAATAAACCAATTTTCAAAAATATCCACTTTATAATCTATCAGAAAACCTAATTGTTCACCGACTTGGGCATATAAAAAACTCAAATCAAAATGGGATTCTCCAATTTCAACAGGGATAGGTTCTACCTCAAGATCGTTTAGATGCAGTCCTTGCCGCTCATTATATAAACCCAAAACTGGAAAAGAAACTTGATTAAAACTAACGTTAAAAGGGGCTAATGTATCGACATCGCTTTTACTTCGGTTGGCTTTAACAATTTCTTGTAAAGATAATTCTTGATGCAATTGATCATTTTTTCTACGCTGGGTCGTAATATTTAATAGCTCAGCAAACGTTTGTTTTTCTTCTATTGTCGTTTTTAAAGGAATATTATTCACAAAAAAACCGAATAAGTGTTTTAAGGCTTTTGGCCTAATATTAACCGCATAACCAACAACTAGGTTTTTACTATTAAAATAGCGATACATTAAAATATTAAACGCGGTTATCAATACTACAAAGACAGTCGTATCACAGGCAGAAGCCAATTTTTTTAAGTTT
>Ga0207028_1106_pt1 | contig 12593 bp, 15 predicted proteins | sample Alteio_BWMinCont_41_FD_153287 | JGI IMG/M metagenome (GOLD analysis project Ga0207028, IMG submission 153287) | Enriched cells from forest soil in Barre Woods Harvard Forest LTER site, Petersham, Massachusetts, United States -... | ecosystem: Environmental > Terrestrial > Soil > Temperate forest >... | reverse complement strand
GACCCATACTTCGAGGGCGACGAACCGCCAGGATTGTGACGCAATTCTCGCTAAGCGGTGACTCGCCAACAACTGACGTGGCCATGTGTCCGCTAAGGCGGTTTTACGGCCAGGTGGATTGGATTCGTAAACTCTGGCCGACATTCCTGACAGCATCCCAAGGAATGTTTACTGAGATATAACTGACGGGTGGACGACAATCCAGGCTCAAGCCAATTGTGGGGCCCCGCCCCGACGTCCCTTTAGGAGGGGTAGAAATTTCCTTGTCCTGGCCCGCGTATCAAGCAACAAACCTCCTCAAACTCGCATCCGACCTTTTCAATCACGATAGGCGAAGGAGGTCACTTGAGATGTCTACTGCAAGAGCTGCTGTAGCTCAGGAGTTGAGCACTGCCTACGTTCGCGGAATTTTCAAAAACCTGGAATCTGGTGACGGCAAAGGGTTCTTCGACCATGTGGCGGACAACGTGGATTGGATCGTCGAGGGATCACATCCTCTTGCCGGTCACTATCACAGCAAAGCCGAGTTCCTCGCACACACATTTGAAAAGCTGGAGAAGGTCTTGCCGCACGGCGCGCAACTTCGCACTGAGCATGCGCTGGTGAGTGGCGACTGGGCGGTAGTTGAGTTGCATTCCCTAGCTACGGCGAAGAATGGCCTGCGGTTCGACAATCGGTACTGTTGGGTGTGTCGCTTCGTGAATGGCACGATTGTTGAGGTTCGAGCGTATCTCGATTCCGTCATGGTCGCTCGCCTTTTCGAGGAGAATCCGATTTAGCGGGAATAAGGTTTCTGCGGCAGCGCGAGGGTCGCTGCCGGGCCGAGACTGACCGCTCGAAAGGAGACGGCCAGATGTTTAATTCTTGCCGGTCGCTGCATGTGTTTGTCTTCGCGACCATGACGCTTGTCACCTTGCCCTCCCCATCGCCTGCCCAGGTCAGAGTTCTGATATCCGGCGGCTTCTCAGCCCCTTATCAGGAGCTTCTGCCCCTATTCGAGAAAGGCTCTGGCATTACAGTCACCACGACGCGGGGAGCCTCTCAGGGCGGCGGAGCCAATGGACGTACCTCGATCAGCGCTGAGCTTCGCCGCGGTCAGCCCGCTGACGTGGTCATCAGGTCCGGCCTCGTCGAGCCTGCGAGCGTCATCCTTTGAGTTCGCTGAGTATTTTCATCAAGTCACTGACCTGGATATTCTCGAGCGAATGAACTGCATTCTTGATCTTTTGGCGCGATTCCTCGGTGGCATTGCCAGCCGCCAGCTTATCGAACTTCGCTTCGATCTCTTTCCACGTGAATGGTCGAGTAGGTGCCCCAGCGAAGTCTGAGATTTCGTGGGTGAAGGACTCGCCCTTCTGGAGCCGTACTGTCACCCGGCTCGGGAGCTCGGCCGGGTAACGCGCCGTAAAGCCATCGTCGGGTTTCACCGTGACCTTCTGAAGCAGATCTTGGACGTCTCTCTTCGCAATCCGGCTGGCTTCGAGTTGTGCGGTCTGCACATCGCCATCAAGGAGTGCGACAGCCACGAGGTAGGGCAGGCTGTGGTCGGCATCCTCCTTTGTGTGGACATCGTGCTTCGGACCGAATCGCCCACCCCCCGTGAAATCGTAAGCGTCCTGGAAAACATCAGCCTCGATGCTCACAATGTCGACCGGATCAAATGGGTGAGCCTCGTGCAGTGCGAGGGTACAGAAGACGGCTGATTGTGCGGGAATCGCTGTGTTGTAGGTCTTCAAAACGAGCCGATCGAAACAATCCAGCTTCATATTATTCCAGTCGACCTGGATCGACTTGCCGAGCGCCTGCGCCAACCCGTTTGGTCCCTCAATGACATACTGCGGGCCGGTCACCCCGCGGGACGCCAGGAAGACCCCGTGGATAGACGCCAGGGCCGCCTGAGATGAGTTCAAGCCCTTCCATTGCGAGATCGGTGTGGTGCGCACGACCAACAGTGGAATCACGTCACCGCAAATTTCGACGGCCGCTGCAGATCGTGCCTGGTCAAGCTGGAGGGCTTTGGATGCTCCAGCTGCTATCGAGAATGAGAGCTGTGTTGTGAAGTCAAACCCGTCGGCCATGAATGGAGCGCTGGCAGTTAATGCCGACTCGATTTGGTAGGCAACTGCCAAGGCGGCCAAGAATTCTTGGCCCGATCGTCCCGCGTGCTCGGACGCCGCCAAGACTGCTCCAACGTTGTCCGACGGGTGACAAAGTTCCTCCCCGCCAAGAAAACTGTCCATGAAGTCGATGTATCGGACGAGTGCTGTGTTGCACTGAGCTGCGTAGACGACGTTGGCTTTCCCGCCGCCGATCAAAGTGCATCGAGCGTCCGAACCGCCGAACTGTTTTGCCTGTTCCAGACACGCCATGGTCGGGAGCGCGCCGAGGGCGTTGATAGCGCACGCCAAAGAATCGAGCACGCTCACTTTGAGGCGCTCCCGCCGCTCGGGAGTGAGGTCCTCGTAGGTCATCCTGGAGGCGAACTTCGCGATACCTTCCGCTTGGCTGTCTCCAGTGATGATCGGCCTAGGCTTCTGTGCATAGTGGCCCTCCGTTTGGTCGGGAGCCGGAGCACCAAACTGCGTTCGACGATCCTGCTGGGGCGTTGCACCATATGTACTCATTGGGTTTTCACCTCCGGGGTTGAAATCTGCCAACCATAAGAAAGATCTGCTTCGGCTGCGCAGTTCAAACGAGCGCGCTACCGTAATTGCGTCGACTTTGCGGCAGCAGTAGGGTCGTGGTGGGGATTCCTTAGGCTCCCTACCCTGCAGGGAGGGTCTTCGATAGCCTCGTCCAGGATTTTATCTCCATTCGCGCCAATTTCCGAGTGGTCGGCAACATGGACACTTGGCGGTTATTCGGCCAAGTGGATCACTTCCGTGATTGTCCGCGATTCGGGAGCAATCGAGGTCATAATGGTGCTAAGAGGACGAGAATGGCACAGCAACATTTCCCGGCAAACCGCGAAATCGAGATGGCTTTGCTCGCTCTCCAAGTATTTCAAGTTCTCTTTCTCTGGGTTCACGACTGAATTCCCCTTGGACGTCTCAACGATGTCACAGCGGTACGCAGCCAGGATACGACACGCCGTCTCGTCACAGTGACGCTCATTCAAGGTTTGCCGTGGACCATCGGGCTGTGCTTTAGCCTGTTGCACTTTAAACGACCTTATCCCGACTGGCTCTACGACTGGCTCGTGATTAGCTATGGCCTGCTCTTCATCGGGCAAATTCGCGCCTGGTGGATACCTTATCTTTTCCGACCGGAACCACAGCGAGCTGCTCGCTATCAAATCATGTTCGGCAAAACGCATTCCTTCTTGCCGCCGCGCAATGGAATGGTCCCAAACACTGCGCATATCCTGCTTCATCTGGCGACAGCCGCCACGTTGATCGTTCTTCTCATGAAGTGAGGACGGCAATCAGTTCATGTCGAAGCTCCCGGTTGGCAACGACCTTAAAGCACTGGCGAGATCCTGAAGAAAAAATACTTTATCTTCTGCTATGGGCCCACCCTAGGTGTAGCGGGGAACGACTACGTGATCACTGCTGCAGAACTGGCGTCCATTCCGCTCTTCGCCGTCCTGGACGAACCCACGCGCCAAAGACTCGCACAAAAGGCTGCGGATATCCACGTTGAAGACGGTGATTGGGTCATACGCGAAGGCGAGGATCCTCGTTTTTTCGTCGTTCTCGAGGGCTTACTCCAGGTAGTGAAAGATATTGTTGGACAACGCCGGGAGCTTGAGCAACTCAAGGCGGGCGAGTTTTTCGGCGAGATTCCAATTCTCCTGGGCACCGCAAATATCGTCTCCGTGCTGGCCATAGCTCGCTGCCGCCTGGCGCGTTTCGACCGACAGCAACTTCAGGAGTTGATTCGAGATTCCGCCTCCAGCGGCACCGCTATTTTTCAGACGATGACGGACCAACTCTCAATGGCGCCACAGTACGTTAAGGAAACCCCCTCTTCACGAGTTCTTTTGGTGGGGTCCCCCTATGACGCGCATTGCCGGGCTATCCGCAGCTTCCTTTCCGCGAATCAGGTGCAGTATGACTGGGTGGATAGCGAACTTGAGCCAGAGCGCTCTTCCTCCTGCGTTCCGCGAGCGAACGATGGAGTTGCAGTCGTCGTCGACGGTGCGACTCAACTGGTGACTCCGACTGTCCGCACTGTTGCACATGTGCTGGGTTTCCAGACCGCACCGAAGGACAAGTGTTATGACGTTGTCATTGCTGGCGCGGGGCCCGCCGGCTTGGCGGCTGGAGTCTACGGAGCCTCGGAAGGGTTAAAGGTGCTGATTGTCGAACGCTCGGCCGCCGGCGGACAGGCGGGGACCTCATCCAGGATTGAAAACTACTTAGGATTTCCTTCCGGCATTTCCGGTAATGAGCTCACTGAACGTGCACTCAAACAGGCACGCCATTTCGGCTCGGAGATTGCCGTAACACGGTCGATCGAAGCGGTACTCGTCACAGATACGGGTTATCGCCTCGAACTGGATGGCGGAGAGCACATTTTGGCTCCCGCCGTGTTGCTATCAACCGGCGTCGAGTGGCATCGAATCGAAGTTCCGGGACTGGACCGCCTGCTTGGCCGAGGAATACTTTACGGAGCCTCTCGTCAAGAGGCCCATAGTCTAGCTGGGAAGAAGGTATTCGTGGTCGGAGGGGGTAACTCGGCTGGCCAGGCGGCGGTTTTCTTTTCTAACTATGCTGCTGAAGTAATCATGCTGGTGCGTGGTGCTGGTCTCGCCGTGAGCATGTCACAATACCTGATCGCGCAGATCGCGGCGAAGGGCAACATTCGGATCGAATCATGGACAGAAGTTACAGAAGTGCTTGGTGGAGAGCGACTGGAGCGTATCGTAACCACCACTCGTGAACGAATTTCCACTACGCGTAGTGCCGATGCGTTGTTGCTGATGATCGGCGCGACCGCGAACACATCCTGGCTTCCACCGGCCCTGGAGCGTGATGCCAAAGGCTATATTTACACTGGAAGAGACCTGACCGCGTGGCCTCTTGATCGAGAGCCTTTTCCTTTGGAGACGAGCCTTCCGGGCGTATTTTGCGCTGGCGATGTTCGTCACGGTTCGATCAAACGTGTAGCCAGCGGTGTGGGCGAAGGCAGCATGTCGATCGCGTTCATCCATCAATATCTGGCGCTCACCAGGGGGCATGATCTTACCCGCGTTTGAAATTCAAAGACCGTTGGATTACGAAGGACCAAATCGCTGGAGACATTCCCCTGCTCTGGCTGTTATCAGCATCCTTCTTTCGGTGAGAGAATCCATCGAGGGTGAGCTTATGACCAGGACAAAGAAAGTTGTCATTACGGCGTTCGGCGACGAGAGCAAGCTTGCGATTGTCGAAAGTGATCTGAACGATCCTGCAGCCGGTGAAGTTCAACTGTCGGTCGAGTACACCATCGTCTCAGGTTCCGACGTAGCAACCCGCCACGATATCTTGCTTTTTCAGGAGTCGTGTTCGGCAAAAGTCTTCTCGTCACCTGGCCGACAAGTGGGCTTTCCTGACAAGTGGCCATTGCCTCAACTGCTGCCAACGCACGGATCGAGAAAAACGCCGTGTGCCACTATTAACGCGTGTGCTGTATCGACAGAGCGACGCTGCAAACTGAATTAGTGGAGACGGCCACGACATGAGGTAGAGGCATTTCGCAATTGGATTGGCACATCCAGGGTGGATAGTCGGCAATCCGGAAGTTGGCACGCGGCCGAGTAGCGCCTTTCGGGACGACCAATACGGCCATATCGCTCAACTCTCACGCGAAAGTTTCGCCGACCATCTCTTCGCTTTTTCCTCCAGAGCGCGTTTGCCTTCTCGGGGTCAAGCGCATAAGGGCGTCCGGCAATCATCGCAATTGGCGATTCACGAATTCGCTGGTCCGACCGTTGGCAAGGTGAGCCGCGGCGGCGTTGTAGTGTTTTCCGTCATGGTGGGAGAATGCATGACTCTGCCCCGGGAATAGGACCCATCGTGGTTCACGAGACGATAGCTTCGGGTTGCACAGTCGAGCGGCGTTCAACACCGGCAGTGCGGATGCCGTTTAGCTTAGTGTCAAAGCAGGCCGCGATGGCGAGCGTAGTTTTCGTCGACGGCCAGACCATGCTCCTTGATTACCTCGGCAGCAGCAGCCAGTGCTGTTGCGATGGCAGGATAGCCAACGTATGGCAGCGCCTGGATGAGAACTTCCTCGATTTCTTTCAATGTGAGGCCGTTATTGAGCCCGGCCCCCATGTGGATGGCGAATTCATGGGGCTGGCGCATGGCAATCATGACGGACATCGAAACCAAGCTGCGGGAGCGCCTGTCCAGTCCGGGACGAGTCCAGATATCCGCAAAGACCTGGTCGACCGCGTAGGCAGCGATCGGGGCACCGAAGGTGTTTGAATCAGCGGAACCGCTGAGTTTTGCGGCCGCCTGGTCGCCCATCATTTCGCGGACTACATTGATTCCGGCTTCTCTATTCGTCATGATTGACTCCTCTTGTAAAGCTCAAGTGACTTCTCCAACCCAAAACCACCCGAACGGCTCGAGGAGCGCGCTGTTACGCTGTAAAAGTCCTTCGCGTCGGGAGACTGAATAGATGGGCTGTCCGCGTCGTGCTACTGTGTCGTTGTTGTTCGCGATTTTTGTTGTAGCTTCAGCGCAAGCTCCTCCGGCAATTTCAATCGAGACCGCGCAGGCGTATTTCGCCGAAGCTCGATCTCTTTGCCAAGCCGATCATGGGCAACTGTGGGGAATCTCGCTCTGCGGCCCGATTATGTTTGTCGATCCCAAGAGCAGATCCATCGTCGCCAGCGATGCCGATGCAAAAGGCGCGCTGAAAGCTGAGGGGGGCGTCTTTATTGGTTCCTTGCCTGCGGACCAGACCATAGCGAATACTGCGGTCGAATGGTCCGGCGTTCACTGGACGCAGATGTTATGGCCGCTCCCCAGTGATGAACGTCAGCGGGAATCCTTGATCGCACATGAACTCTTCCACCGCATCCAGAACCGACTTGATCTCCCACAGGTCAAAGGTGGCGATAACGCTCAACTCGATGCGCCCGATGGCCGTTACTACCTGCAATTGGAGTGGCGGGCGCTTGCCCGCGCTCTTAATGTGCAGTCCGACAAGGACCGGCGGGAGGCAGCCGCCGATGCCATTCTGTTCCGCTTCGAGCGTTACAGTCTTTTCCCTGATGCGCCTGCGCAGGAGCAAGCGCTTGAATTGAACGAAGGTCTAGCAGAATACACGGGTGTGCGGGTTGGGAATCCGACCCCAGAGGAACAGGTCAAGGCAGCATTGCACGATCTCTCCAGCCACAAAGACGACAGCACCTTTGTCCGATCCTTTGCGTATGCTACTGGCCCCGCCTATGGCCTGTTGCTTGATCGTTACGCTTCAGGGTGGCATCAGCAGTTGAAGGGAGGAGACGGTTTCGCCGTTTTGCTTCGGAACGCTCTTCAGTTCTCCCTTCCCGTCAATCTTCAGCAGGTCGCGGAACAAAGAGCGGCGCAGTATGACGGCCCAGCACTGCGTGTGACGGAGCAGGAAAGAGAGACCAAACTGCAGCAGGTCATCGCGCTATATCGCGTGGAATTTTTGGATGGTCCGGTCCTGATGCTTCCATTTCGACATATGCGTGTACAGTTTGACCCTCGCAATTTGCAACCCTTGGAAAAGGCCGGGACCGTCTACCCGAACATGCGTATCTCTGACGATTGGGGCATCCTGGATGCGAAGAACGGAGCGCTGATGAAGCCCGATTGGAGCGCAGTGATTGTTGTTGCTCCGTCTGCGATTACGGGCAGCACTATCAAAGGTGATGGGTGGACACTTGAACTAAAGCCCGGCTGGAAGATCGTCCCCGGTGCCCGCAAAGGCGATTTCATTCTGGCATTCGGTTCCTAGTGCAGTGAATCGGTTGATCCGGAAAGTACTGCGGATTTTGCCACCCATAACGATCTTTAGGGGTCGTTTTGTGAGAGCGCATTGAAATGGTCCCCCCCAAACACCTAGCTGACTTGCTCAGTGATGCTTCAAGACCGCTTGCAGAGCGACAACAGAAATGACGGCGACCAGTATCCATGCCGCGATGGCGAGAACGATCCCTATCAGATCGGAATGTGGGATGTGTCGCATGGTTCATGGTTCTAAGGCTGTCCTTCAGAAACGGCAATTAGTGCGTCGGCTGGTCATAGGTGTTGGGGTTCTGGAACCAGGATAAGCTGAACACTGCTCAAGAGTTTGCCTTCGCGGCAATTTCGTCGACTTCGCTTGTAAAAGGGGGACTCTTTGGCAATAAAGAACGGAAGGTCAATCGCGAGGGTCAGCGATGGACCGAAGACCGAGCCGGAATCACACTCCGACTTCCCATTGAACTCCGCGGGGCAGTGACAGAGGAATCTCGCATCAAAGGCGATCTGTCCAGAGTAGTATTGTTTGCTCTCGCGCGTGTCAGCCGAAAAGACACGAAGATTACGCAAACACGCAAAGCGGGCTTACCACTCTCGAACCCTCAACTTCTTCACATTGGGTCCGAAGCTCGAACGGTCCTTCGGGATTGGGCCGAGAAAGAGGGAGTCAGCGTGAATGCGATTGTCGTGAGCGTTCTTGAGGAGTTCTTCAGACGCCTTAAAAAGAGGAAAGGACTCAGGACAGAACTGCAGTTGGAAATCCGAGCCCATCACGGCTTTATGCCCCAGTAGCGAGGATCACTGTCGGCGTTTCTTCCCCTAGAAACATCTATCGCATCAAAAATCGGGCTCGCGCTCGGCTTTCCGCCGCGCTGGCCGCGAGCGCCAGAACAATCACAGGAATCGCCGGGACGTCGAACCGGCGTCGGGCACGATGAAAGAGCGCAAGACATTTCGAGGGGTATCAATACCGGTTAGCATGGGTTCAAATGGCGTGGACGAGGGATGAGTCTCAACTCCGGTCATGAACAGGCCCATGCCCCAGGCACATGAATTGTTTAATTCCGAGGAGATATGCGAAGATCCGAGTAAGGCCCTTGCTTCTGATCCTCGTCGCCGCGGCTTCCCTCTTCCCGTCCAGCTTCGCTCACGCCGCGGATAGCGTGGCGAGCGGCCAGGTTTTCAAGTAGCGATGTAAGGCCTGGCCTCAGCGCACAAGCCGGAATGAAAATGGTCCCAACCGGCATAGTGGGCCGCACGGCCTGCACCGCGCCGGGCTAGACCTATAGCCCTGCCATGAAAGCTTATGGCGAAGCCTGGACCCCGGACCAGCTCATGACATCTCCACCTGAATATCGGTGGATGGGATAGCTGTTCCCATCTACCGAAGAGGCGATGATTACTCGTCGTTAGCGCCGTCGGCAGGATCGTCAGCGGCCTCGATCTTCGAGAGCCGCTTCATGCTGATGGCGTGGATCTCCGCGATCCGATGTTTGAACCGAGTGCCCTCGACCTTATCCTCGACCTCGCGATACCGCAAGGTCCCTTCGAGTGTCACGAGCTGTCCTTTCTGGAGAGTCCTGGCGAACTTCGAGAGATTGCTCCAGGCATAGACACGGTGCCATTCGGTGCGGGTTTCGTAGTCGCCTTTGTCGTTCTTCCAGCTTTCCTGGGTTGCGATGTTGAGGACGGCGTACTCGCGGCTGTTCTGAGCGGTTTTGGCTTCTGCGTTCTGTCCGAGGCGGCCGATGAGGATGACTTTGTTGAACATGTGTTTGACTCCGTTTCTTTTGGTTTGTCCGCTGTCTGCGGTACATGCTTGCCCGAAGGGTGTGCCGTCGCGACCCACTCCCAAGGTGACTGGACGGAATCTGTGGAAGGGGACCACAGCTTGCCTGGGGGAAGGAGTCCGCAACTTTGAAGGCGCATAGCGGATTTCGAACAGGAGAGCGTGCGTCCGAAGGGCGGGGGCGTCTGAGTGCGGCACGCTGAACGCACACAGAAAGCCAAACCGGAAAGGAGCCGCGCTGTTCAACGCCCCTTCACTCATGGCGCGAGCACAAAAACCAGGTCGCGAAACTCAAAGAGGTCACTCGCAACTCTCTAAGGAAGAACGTTATGGCGATTGCAAGCAGTGATGTTATCGCTCCGCCCACCTTCTCGCCTTCTCCATGGTCCTCCGGATGTAGGCAGCTCGCTTTGAAGGGCTGGGATCGCGGGATAAATAGTCGTCATCAAGGGCGCGTTCGATACGGTCCTCCGTCATGCCATTGGCATAAGCGGCGATACAGAACGCTATGTCCGCGGCGGCGGGCCGGTCCAGGTACTTGGCGGAGGTGCGGAATTGCTCCAGCGACAGATTCGATAACCTCGGTCCCCGTTGGGGAGAAAGAGAAGCCTGTATGCGCCCCGCCTCCCGCTGCTGTTCTGCCATGGACGAGGCATGCCAACAATCTTGGCGGCTTGTCGGTGGCCGGATGGCTTCTTCATCGGCGCGACGCTGGCGAGATGGCATCTACTTGAAGACGTGGACGGATCAATACAGGTCTGCCTGGACTCGTTACTTAGGTCTGGGTGAACACAAGAGTCAGGTCATACCGACGACGAACCTGGTCGCTGAGGTACTTAATCGCAACATTGGATGTAGCGTCGCGCTACGCAGAAATGAGGACTTTAAGCATGGTGAAAAAGCTTGTGATGATTGGATTCGGTTTGACGGTAAGCTGCGCAGCGGCGCAGTCGTTGAAGTCCCAGGATCCGGCCCCACTCCAGTTGGGAGTTAACACCGGAATCGTCGATAATTTTGTGGGCCCGCACTATTGGTACTTCGTCGGAGGACCGGGTGACGTGCACGTCGTGGTGCGATTCAAGTCCATGGGACTTTTCGGCAATCCGATCCGCACTCCCTTGACCGCCACCCTCTATGACGAGCAAAGAACCTGGCATGTCACCAAGGTTGTGACCTCGGAGAAGGACACGGCCGAACAAACCTTCACCGGAAAACTGGACAAGAAATTGAAGACGCTCATCAGCATCGCAGCGCCCTCCGACGCCCTGGTTCGCACTGGCGGCGCATATGAGATCGAAGCCACCGGGGCTGTCCAGTTTGAGCCGGCGAAAGCCGGCGGCGATCCCATCATCCAGACATTCCTGGCTAAATTGAACAGCTATGGCGCCACCAAGTTTCTTGCGGATGGCACGGTGCAAGGATCAGACGGCTCAAGCGGAACCTGGACGGCTTTCGATGTCGAGCACCACATCTACACGGTCACCATCGGAGGACTTCGTTTGTCGGTGAAGTATCTTCCCGGCCGAGGGCTCGTCGATCCCGACGACCCCGAAATGATCAAATTCCAGGGGCTGCGCTGAATTCCTGGAAATGGAACAATCTTCAAGGGCGCTGATCGCTTACCTAAAGACTCTCTGATTAGCTACGTCAGGCAACCGGTACTACGCGACTGACCGAAGGGTTCGAGGGAGAGAATGGCACATCCCACTAGGCGTCGAGAGGGCGACGGGTTTGGAGAAAGAGTGAGAGGCTATCGACCCCGCGTGTTTTATGGCTGGTGGGTCGTCTTGACCGGCTGCACTGGGACTTTGTCTCGGTCCTCCTCCGATGATGACGTTTTCATTCGGCGTTTCTCTGATAAGGCGACTACAGGGCCAAGTGGTTCACCGGTAGAACCGGAAGGTGAGTCCACTCTGGTTCCCCTATTGACTGCGACCTTTTCCGTTACAAATCTTCACGGTGAATTGCGACTCAAAGGGATCTCCCTAGCTATACGAGCGATAGAGAGCATTGGCATATGCGCAAACCGGCTGAAACGCGCACCAGGGGCTGCTCACTATCTATCGCCCACTACCCGTTGGCAAACAAATCAACTCAGAAAAGGAGAAGTCCATGTCCCCCAACAACATCATTCGCGCCTGGAAGGACCCCGCCTATCGCAACAGCCTCACTGAGGCAGAACGTGCGGTACTTCCTCCAAACCCCGCTGGCTCAATCGAGCTCTCGGACGCTGATCTCGGGAAAGTCGCTGGCGGATTCCTGACGATCTATCACTGTCAGGTCACAGTGCATATTTCTTGCGACTGCAGCACCAATTGGCCCAGAGGCTACCTCTGCTAACGGACCGATGCCTGATAGCGCATACGACTATCTGAGTGCCCAGACGTGCATGCAGCCCGCCTGGGCACATCGCAAGCCAGGTAAATCGTTCAGTCACGGAATTTACCGTTCGTTGCGTAGCGCCGGTCAAGTCGGAGAAGCGCGCTTGCAAAGTAAAGATTTGATCAACGACTCACTCGTTCGGAAGGATACACTCCGGCTCAATTCCTAACTCAAGGGCTCGGACGCCCTGATACTCACTCAAGTCTTTGAATACTTGCCCATGTTAGCAGGCGTCCAAAGCGAGTGCAGTCTCGCGAATTCGAATCGCGCGAAAAGCCTGTCTCGGCCGCCGTGACAATTTTTCTGATACAAGGAGGCAACCACGTGCCCGCCCTCTCACCCTTTAAAACTGCACTGGATAAAGAGTATTCGTCGTCCCCCTTGCCGCTACCAGAGCCATTGCGGGGTCACGGCCTGGTCAGATGCCTCAGCATCATCCATCCGCTGATTGAAGCTGCGCGAACTCGAGTGCGGAACGGCGTCCTCGATTTGGCGAA
>Ga0207028_1166_pt3 | contig 12598 bp, 11 predicted proteins | sample Alteio_BWMinCont_41_FD_153287 | JGI IMG/M metagenome (GOLD analysis project Ga0207028, IMG submission 153287) | Enriched cells from forest soil in Barre Woods Harvard Forest LTER site, Petersham, Massachusetts, United States -... | ecosystem: Environmental > Terrestrial > Soil > Temperate forest >... | reverse complement strand
AACAAAGCAATAAATTCCGATAAGCTATTTTTGTTAATATCAATTTTTGTACTATAATTTTCTCTATAATCCCTTGTATGCATTATTTCTCTTCTTTCTAAAGCAACTGATAGATGTAATGCAGACTCCCAATTAGTTTTATCAAATTGAATATAAAGATAACCAAGTTGATTCAAAAAGTGATGATAGTCTACATGAAAATCACAATGAGTTAATAAGGAAAAAGTTTGTTTTATATTTGCATTATTTAAAAATGCTTCATGATTATTTGGAAGTAGAACCTTGTTGCGATGAAATTCTTTGTCTAGATCAGTAGCTCTTCCTTTTAACATTTTCGCAAAACGACGGACGTCTTCGATGATAATGTAATCTGCAAACATTGGGTGAGAGTAGGTAATGCTATTTTTATCGAGTGCATCTGTAAACTTTTTTAATTCTTCTCCATAAGGTTGTGGGAGGTGGAAGGTTATTTTTTCTTTAAGATGCAGTTCTTCATTGCCAGAACATTCAACTGATTTAATATTGATATTTAATTTATCTTTGATATTTTTCTTATTAAATAAAGGGTGTTCACATTGTTCTTTTTCTATTTCGCTGAAACCAGGGGAAGCATATTTTAGTAAGAAGATATTCAATTGATTAACATTTTCACCTTTTATAGATAAATAATTTTTTTGATCATTTTGCAATTTTTCATGTATTATTCCTTTCGTTGATAAACGTCTTGATAGTTCATCTAAATCACTAGAGTCTGCGCTGTAAATTTTGAGAACTGCATTTACATTATACCCTTTATCTTCATATTCGATATAGCCGACATCTAATCCAAATACTTTCTTAATGTTAACTGCATTAAGAGTAGGGTGTTCGGTATGAGGTTGTTTTGCTTTTTCTGCAAGAAGCCGAACATACCTTTCAGCAGACATTGCTTTAGCTATTTCCATTTCACGTTTTTGTGCTTCTACGGCTTCCTTTTGTATTTGCAAATGACGACTATAGGAAGGCTCTTCAAGTTGGACCAAAAGATAACGTAATTTTTGTGCATCGAAAGGATCAATACCCCATTTGCTACGCTGGTCATTTTCTGCTTGTGCGGATGCAAGTGCTTCATAACATTTTCGTAAATCCCTTTTACGTGTTTCTTGGCGAATTTCGTAATCAGTAACGCCGCCCTCCCACAATTGCAGTAAACTGGATGCGATAATATGAATACTGGGGTAAACGTCTGAAGCGTGACTTGCAAGACTGATACCGTGATGTAACTCTTGAAATAGTTCTTGACGTTGTTCGTTTGATAATTTTGATTCTCTCGTATCCATAATGTCTCTCTATGTAAATAGTTTGTGATGCTCATTGAACAATTTATAATAATATGGAAGTTTAATGAAACTTCGGGATGGTTATTTAATCAACAATAATAGATTAAAAATTAACCTATTAAACCATATTTAAGCAATAAATGCAAAAAAGGAGCGAAATTGGATGAACGAAGCGGCATTAATAAATAACCTATTGAAAAAATAGTAATTATTCATCACAGGTGTGTATATTTATCTGCGAGAGTATTATTTCTTTAGGGATAGTAGCCGTAAACGTAAAAATCAAACAGTAAGTATAATAGAACCGGGCTCTTCAACAAGCCCGGTCATAGAGAAGACTATTACCGTGGTAGGTACATCGCCTGCCCCATTTGAGGTTCAAGTGTTTTTGTTACATGCGGATCGTGTGGTCCAACTTTTTTGTAGTCAACTTGATTAAATACAAACTCACAATTTAATTCTAAAAGTTTTTTGGCTATTTCTAGATCTTCTTTTCTAGGGCCAATGGTTATATGAGGACATTTTGTTTGAGAATTTTCTGTTGGTTGCCATAAGTAAAGAATACCATTCCGCTCTGGACACATGATTGAATCAAATTGATCAGAGAAAATAGCTCGTAGACTTTTTTCTTTAGACCCTAAGCTAAGGCTTATGCCCCATAGAGGTTGAGCTTCGCTTCCTAAATTAACTACTGACTCAGCTTTAAATGAGATAGTATTTTTAAAAAAATCCGCCAATTTTTCTAATGCCATTTTAACTTTTGAGGTTTCATCGGCATAGGTACAACCTAAAGTAAAATGACTAAATTGTTTTAGCTTTGGTGTTTCTTTGCTCTCTGATTGTACGTTGCTAAGAAGCAATCTAATCGTATACTCAGGGCTTTTCGGTTTGAACAAGGTATCTTGTCCTTTTTCATTTCTTAACATCAATTTTTCCTTGCAGAATCATCAAAATAGCGGCCATTGTAACAACCATAGTAAAAGAGGACAACACCTGCGACATATCGTAAGTGTTTAGTGGGCGCTTATACAAAATGATACTTAATGTATTTGACTTAAAGTATACAAATAGTATCATTAATCGTTTTTAGTAATAACAGGAAATAAAAATAATGAATCAACGATTGATTAGATTGCGAGACGCTCCAACTTACGTAGGCATGGATAAAAATAGGTTTAACACGGAAGTAAGACCCGCATTAATTGAAATCCCTATCGGTAAACAAGGAATTGCATTTGATAGGCTTGATTTAGATGCTTGGGTCGATCATTATAAGCAACGCAATGGTCGTCCAGTCTCCAGAAGTAAGGAGAAATTATGGGACGAAAACACATTCCAGGGTTACAAAAAATTGGCGGGATTTGGCAGATCGATAAGAAGGTCAACAACCGACGAATTTGCGAAAGTACTGGAACGAGTAACTTTGAAGAAGCAGAAAAATATTTAGTCAAAAAATTAGAAACCATACGTCAAGCTACGATATATGGTGTAAGGCCGAAACGAATCTTTAGGGATGCAGCAATGAAATTTTTGCTGGAGAACCAGCATAAAAAAAGTATCAGTTCGGATGCTGGCAGATTAAAGATATTGGATCCTTATATCGGTGATTTATCTTTAGAATCGGTTCATATGGGAACCTTACAGCCTTTTATTACAGCAAGACGTAAAGAAGGTATAAAAACGCGAACCATTAATCATGGTTTGCAAGTGGTACGGCATGTGCTAAATCTTGCGGCTGGAGAATGGATGGATGAGTTTGGTTTAACGTGGCTAGCATCAGCACCTAAAATTAAACTGCTACCTGAGGTAGATAGCCGTAAACCTTATCCATTAACGTGGGAAGAGCAAGACAAACTGATTGCTGCATTGCCAAAACACTTGCAAGAAATGACCTTGTTTGCGGTGAATACCGGTTGTCGTGATAGCGAAATTTGTTCGCTACGTTGGGAGTGGGAAGTCAAAGTACCGATAGCAGATATTGGTTCTGTGTTTTTGATTCCTGGTGATCGTGTCAAAAACGGTGAAGATAGGTTGGTTATCCTTAATCGTGTTGCACGAGCTGTGATCGATAGACAGCGTGGAAAACATGCTGAGTTTGTTTTTATTTATAAAGGCAAGCCTATCCATCACATGCTTAACAACGGCTGGCGACAAGCTAGAAAGATAACCGGTTTAGCGGTTAGAGTGCATGACTTAAAGCATACCTTTGGTAGACGATTAAGATCAGCCGGTGTGTCGTTTGAAGATAGGCAAGATTTGTTAGGTCACAAATCGACAAGAATTACGACTCACTATTCATCAGCTGAATTAATCAATCTGTGGGAAGCTGCGAATAAGGTAGTGGATGGTAGAGCAGGGCCCGCGTTTACCTTGTTAAGACATGTTAAAAAGTTGGGTCACGAAAAAGTCACGAAACCGATTTTGTCTATGGTGGTTAACAATGGATAATGTGTTGGTAACTACATGATTTTAATCGGGATTTTTGGTGGGCCCACTAGGACTCGAACCTAGGACCAAGGGATTATGAGTCCCCTGCTCTAACCAACTGAGCTATGGGCCCAATGTGATGTATCGCTAAAAAGAAACGCAATGATATATGGATTGAAAATAATTTTCTAGTTTTTCATGATCTTTTTTATGGAAAACCCGCGAGAAAATTCTCGCGGGTTGGTAAAAGTTACTCCTGATCTTCCAGGAAGCTACGCAACTGTTCCGATCGTGAAGGATGGCGAAGCTTACGTAAAGCCTTGGCTTCAATCTGACGTATACGTTCACGAGTGACATCAAATTGTTTGCCGACTTCTTCTAAGGTATGGTCAGTGTTCATATTAATACCAAAACGCATGCGTAAAACTTTCGCTTCACGCGGTGTTAATGTATTTAATATTTTTTGCGTTGCTTCAGACAAACCAGTATTAGTCGCCGCATCGAGTGGTGATTCGATATTGATATCTTCAATGAAGTCACCTAAATGAGAATCTTCATCATCACCGATAGGCGTTTCCATGGAGATAGGTTCTTTCGCAATTTTTAATACTTTGCGAATTTTATCTTCTGGTAAATCCATGCGTTTACTGAGTTCTTCCGGAGTAGGTTCTAAACCTGTTTCTTGAAGAATTTGTCGGGAAATACGGTTTAATTTATTGATGGTTTCAATCATATGCACGGGGATTCGAATGGTGCGCGCCTGGTCCGCAATGGAGCGGGTGATAGCTTGACGAATCCACCAGGTAGCATAGGTTGAAAACTTGTAACCACGTTGATATTCGAATTTATCAACGGCTTTCATTAAACCAATATTGCCTTCTTGAATTAAATCTAAAAATTGCAAACCTCTATTAGTATATTTTTTCGCGATGGAAATGACTAAACGTAAATTTGCTTCGACCATTTCTTTTTTAGCGCGACGGGCTTTTGCTTCGCCAATAGACATGCGGCGATTCACTTCTTTTATTTCAGGAATCGACATTCTCATTTGCTCTTGCAAGGTAAGCAATTTTTTTTGTGAGCGTTGAATATCAGCAAGGAATTCGCCAAGTTCATGGTAATAGCTTTTTCCTTTGTGCCCGTCAGACCATTCAAGATTAGTTTCATTATTTAAAAAGGAGCTGATGAAAATTTTGCGTGGCATGCGTGCCTTATTTACGCACAAATTCATGATGTAACGTTCTTGGGCGCGTATTTCATCAAGTAAACTGCGCATTTTTCTAGAAAGCTTATTGAATTGACGAGCAGCTAATTTAATATCCATGAAACATTTAGCTAATTGTTCACGCTTTTGTAACCATTTTTTACTTTGTGTCCCATATTTTTTTTCGTAAGCAATGGTTTCATCATAAAATTGACGTAATTCTGCAAAACGTGCTTTCGCAATTTCTGGATCAGGGCCCGTTTCTTCTTCGAGAAATTCGGAACCGCCGCCTTCTGTTTCTTCTTCCTCTTCTTCTGGAGCAACAGGAGGAGCCGCCACTTTTTCTGCAGATTCTTCGCCCGCGAAAATATTAGGCTCAACGTAACCACTGATAATATCACTGAGACGTACATCGCCTTTTTCGACAGCATCATACTCAGCAAGCACTTCGGCAATCATTTGTGGCTGATTGGCAAGCGTGACTAACATTTGATTCATGCCTTCTTCAATACGCTTAGCAATAGCAATTTCGCCTTCACGAGATAGCAATTCAACGCTACCCATTTCACGCATGTACATACGCACAGGATCTGTGGTACGACCAAACTCGCTGTCGACAGAGGCGAGGGCGCTTGCAACTTCTTCTTCAGCAATTTCGTCATTGGCTGCTTCATTGTCAGCAAGTAATAATTCTTCTGCTTCAGGTGCAATTTCAGCGACACGTATGCCCATGTCGTTGATCATGCCAATAATTTCTTCAATTTGTTCGGGATCAGTAATATCTGCTGGTAAATGATCATTAACTTCTGCGTAGGTGAGGTAGCCTTGTTCTTTACCACGCTTAATGAGGTCTTTTAAACGTGATTCTTTTTGCTCTTGATCCATAGTATTTTAGCCTATTAATCAGTTAGTTAGTAAAAACCAGGGTTAACTGGGTATTATACACGTTGTTGTTTTGAACTAGCATCGCAGAAGCGTACCGTATCTCAACTATGGAGATGATCGGTGAGAGTTCGTTAGTTGATGAAGTATAGCGCAATTATAAAATATTGCCCAAGTTTTTTATGCTAGCTTTGCCCCTCTTGAATCAATTCATGCAAATACTGTTTTTCGTCGGAGGTTAAGCCGTTTTGAGCAGCTTTTGATAACATAGTTTCTATCATTTGTTTGTTAGCTAATTTTTTCAGGCGTGCAATGCTACCCAAAAATTCCAGGATTATGCCTTCATTTGGAATCATATGTTCAAGATGAGCAAATTTTGACAATAATTTATCTTCTTCAGTATCACGAAAATGTTCAAGTAAGCTTCCGGTGGTCGTAATAGCGTGAGTCTTAATGATGTCTATTAATCGTACAAACAAATCAAAACCACGAATTTCTAGTGAAGGTAAGGGTCCTGTTATGCAATTTGCAAGGCTTGGTTCCTGTACTAATAAAGTGATAGCAAGACGTAGAGAAGAAGGCGATCGTGCGGTTTTTGGCTTAATAGAAGTTTTAGCCGCTTGTTTAGGCGTTGATAGTTTGGCGACATCAATACGGGCCCTTTTCGCCAGTTCACCCAACATCATGGTTTGGAAGATGCCAGGAGGTAACTCTTGAAGGTGTTCATTGGCTAATTTAACAAAACGTGCTCGTCCATCGGTGGTGCTTAAATCAGTTTGAGCACCCATATGTTGAAAAAAGAAATGTGATAAGGTCGAAGCGTTTTGTATGCGCTGTTCAAATGCAGTTTTGCCTTCTTTGCGAATTAAGCTGTCTGGGTCTTCGTTATCGGGTAAAAACATAAAACGTATTTGAATATCATCGCGTATGATGGGCAATGTCACTAGCAGTGCTCGCCAGGCGGCAGTGCGGCCAGCTTGATCGCCGTCAAAACAAAATACAATTTCTGATGTATGTTTGAATAACCGTTGTAGATGATGCGCATTGGTGGCAGTGCCAAGTGTGGCAACAGCATATGAAATATCCATTTGAAAAAGTGCAATGACATCCATATAGCCTTCAACAATGAGCACACGCTGTAATTCGCGATGGGCTTGCAAGGCTTGGTATAGACCGTACAATTCGTGACCTTTTTGGAAAATAGGTGTTTCGGGTGAGTTAAGATATTTAGGTTCACCTTTGTCTATAATGCGTCCACCAAAACCAATGGTCCTTCCGCGGCGGTCTTGAATAGGAAACATGATACGGTCACGAAAACGGTCATAAAATCCACCATCATCTTTTTTAATAAGCATACCTGCTTCGAAAAGCTGCTGTTTGAGGGTGGCCGATTTGCCTATGGTTTGTAATACATGGTCCCAACCGGGTGGGGCATAACCTATGCCAAAATCTTTAGCAATATTGCCGGATAAGCCGCGTTTTTTTAAATAATTGACGGCAAGAGACGATTGGCGTAGTTCAATTTGATAATATTTGGCAACCTGACTGAGTAGTTCATATAAGTCAGGATTAATGTTAGATTTCGGTGATGCGGCTCTTTCACGTGGGATGATCATGCCGGTGAGTTTGGCGAGAGATTCAATCGCTTCGGGAAATGATAATTTATCGTATTGCATTAAGAAGTCAATGGCATTGCCATGGGCGCCACAGCCGAAACAATAGTAAAATTGCTTATTCTGGCTAACAGAAAAAGAAGCAGATTTTTCTGTGTGAAAAGGGCAGCAAGCAAAATAATTATTGCTGGATTTTTTACGCAAAGGCACGCGGCCGTCAATAAAGTCGACAATATCGACTCTAGTCAGCAGTTGTTGAATAAACTCGCGAGGAATACGCTCCGTAGTCATTTGTCTACCGCTTGAACATGGTTATGACGCTATTGTAACGTGTACCAAGAAACTAAGCGATTAGGTAGGCAACCTTTCTTTGACTTTGGCACTGATCGCAGCAACGTCGGCCCGTCCTTGAACTTTGGGCTTTAAAATCCCCATCACTTTACCCATGTCGCGCATAGAGGCCGCATTTGTCTCTTTGATCGCTGCATCTATCATGGTTTCAATTTCTGCATTAGAGAGTTGTGCAGGTAGATAATGCTGGATGACCGTGATTTCCACAGCTTCTTTTTGGGCAAGATCAGGACGATTACCGGCCTCATATTGTACAATGGATTCGCGGCGTTGCTTCACCATTTTATCCAATGTAGCTAGAACATCTTGATCTGTTAATTCAATGCGTTCATCCACTTCACGTTGTTTAAGAGCTGCCAGGATGAGACGTATGACCGCCAAACGCTCTTTATCTTGACTGCGCATAGCGTTTTTCATGTCTTCCTGGATCTGTCCTTTGATCGCTGAGCTTGTCATGCTGATGCACTCTTTAATAGGGTTAACGTTGTTTATCTTTTTCTTTTGCTATTTGCTCACGCATTTGTTTCTTTTGGTGACGCTTAACAGCAGAAGCTTTTTTTCGCTTGCGCTTCCATGTAGGTTTTTCGTAGTATTCATGGCGTCTTAAATCTGCGAGAACGCCCGCTTTTTCGGTCAACCGTTTGAAACGGCGTAAGCTAATTTCAAAGTTTTCATTGTCTTTAACGCGTATACTTGGCATTTTTGAGACTTTACTCCGTCATGTTATTTGATAAAGAATGGCAGATTCTAATGGCTAATTGAGAGAAATGCAAAGCGAAATGCGAATATTAGGTATAGAAACATCATGTGATGAAACGGGAGTCGCCATTTATGACGCAAAAAAAGGTCTATTGGCGGATGTATTGTACAGTCAAGTAGCACTTCACGCGGAGTATGGCGGGGTGGTGCCTGAGCTTGCTTCACGGGATCATGTGAGAAAAATTATTCCATTAATTCATGAAGTTATGGATAAGGCAGGCTTGGAATCTAAAGATATTTCGGGTGTTGCTTATACGGCAGGCCCCGGTTTGGTGGGTGCTTTAATGGTGGGAGCGGCTGTAGGTCGTAGTATAGGGTACGCTTGGGGTGTCCCAACCATAGGTGTGCATCATATGGAAGGCCATTTATTGGCGCCTATGCTTGAGCCAAATCCCCCAAAGTTTCCATTTGTGGCTTTATTAGTCTCAGGAGGACATACATTATTAGTTAAGGTCACAGCTTTTGGTCGATATGAAATTTTGGGTGAGTCGGTCGATGATGCAGTAGGCGAAGCGTTCGATAAAACGGCTAAAATATTGGGCTTAGGCTATCCGGGGGGTGCAGCTCTTGCGGCTTTAGCAGAAAAAGGAGACCCTAAGCGCTTCCATTTTCCACGTCCTATGATAGATAGACCGGGATTAGATTTTAGTTTTAGCGGGCTTAAAACATTTGCAGCAAATACTATCGCAGCACATGATAACACCCTACAAACTAAGGCGGATATTGCTCGTGCTTTTCAAGATGCAGTTGTTGATACTTTGATGATTAAATGTAAAAGAGCTTTGCAAGCAACCAGTTACCATACATTGGTCGTCGCAGGAGGAGTGGGGGCGAATCTTGCTTTACGAGCAAAGTTACAAACCTTAGATGCAAAAGTCTATTTTCCACGACAAGCATTTTGTACGGACAATGGTGCCATGATTGCTTATGTGGGCTGTCAGCGTTTGTTGGCAGGTGAGCGCAGTGATTTAGCGATTAAAGTTTATCCACGTTGGTCATTAGCTGACCTTTGATTTTTTACCTATTTTATTTTCCTTGCCAGCAAATAAATTTTTTATGTTTTTACGATGTCTCCAAATAAGTAAAAGACTCATCATGCTTGCCATGATAGTGAAAGTCATATTCGTGAAAAAATAGGTAAAGAAAGGCGCGGTTATTGCAGTCACAAGCGCCGCTAATGAAGAATAGCGAAACATAAAAGCAATATCTAACCAAGTGACGAGTAAACAAATTCCCACAGGCCACGATAATGCTGTCATGCAGCCAAATGCAGTCGCAACGCCTTTTCCGCCTTGAAATTTAAAGAATACGGGGTAAAGATGGCCAAAAAAGGCAGCAAAAGTGACGAGTGTTAAACCTAAATCACTTATTCCAAGCCATTTGGCGAGCAGGACAGGAATCAGGCCTTTTAAAAAATCGCCTATTAAGGTGATGATAGCGGCTTTTTTTCCGCCTATGCGTAAAACATTAGTAGCTCCGGGATTGCAAGAACCTTCTGTCCTTGGGTCGGGTAAACCTAATAATTTACAGGTGATGACAGCGCTAGAAATAGAGCCGAACAGATAAGCGATAATCGTGGCAATCCAAATTTCGTAATGCATGAGATATCCAAAAGCTGCTATTCTATAGCAAAGATTAAACGAAGGATATTATCAGATGACTATCAGTGCAGATCATTTAATTTGGATAGATTTAGAAATGACAGGACTGGACCCTGAAAAAGAAAGAATTATAGAAATGGCCGTCATTGTTACCGACTCAGCATTGAATATTGTGGCTGAAGCACCTGTGTTTGCGATTCATCAATCCGATGAATTGCTGGCTAAGATGGATAGTTGGAATACTAAACAACATAACGCATCGGGATTAGTGGCGCGTGTTCAGGCAAGCAAGGTTTCTGAAATAGAAGCTGAGCAAGCCATGCTTGCGTTTTTAAAGCAGCATGTTCCTGCTGGTAAATCTCCTATGTGTGGTAATACGGTTTATCAAGATAGACGGTTTTTAACTAAATACATGCCTGAATTAGAAAAATTTTTTCATTATCGGTTATTAGATGTAAGCACCTTGAAAGAATTAGCGTTGAGATGGGCGCCACAGATTTATTCGGGGGTGCAAAAAGAATCTAAGCATTTGGCGTTAGATGATATACGTGAATCGATCGAAGAGCTTAAATATTATAGAAAACATTTTCTTATTCCTGAAGCTTCTGGTGGTTGATGCTGCATCAACGCCCACTCAACATGTTCGCGCACTAATTCATGAGGATGGAATAATTTTTCTTTGAGTGCATGAATAATAGCGTCAGTTTTAGGTGCATTCCCAAGCGCCACCGCAATATTACGCAACCAACATGCATAACCAATGCGTCGAATAGCAGACCCTTCCGTTTTGCGTAAAAACTCTTCTTCTGACCAGTTAAATAACGTGACTAATTCTGGGGAAGTAAGATCATGCCGTGGATGAAAATCATCTTCTTTAGTAAATTTTGCAAAACGGTTCCAAGGACACACTAATTGACAATCATCACACCCATAAATGCGATTCCCTATCATCGATCTGAATTCCATGGGAATGGATCCGCGTAACTCAATCGTAAGATAAGAAATGCAGCGTCTCGCGTCTAATTGATAAGGGCCCACAATAGCTTGAGTAGGGCATATATCTATACAAGCTTTGCAAGTGCCGCAATGGTTTTTTACGGGAGTGTCTATAGGCAAGGGTAAATCGGTATATATTTCACCCAAGAAAAACCAGGAGCCAGCCTGACGATTGATAAGATTCGTATGTTTACCTATCCACCCAAGCCCTGCTTTTTCTGCGAGGGGTTTTTCTAATACAGGTGCGCTGTCAGAAAAAACACGATAACCTGTATGAGATGCAATTTTTGCAGCTAATGCATTTAAGCGTTTGCGCATCAGTTTATGATAGTCTCGTCCCAGGGCGTAGCGTGAGATATACCCTAACGAAGGATTCTGCAAAACTTTAGGAATCTCTGTATCAGGCGGTAAATAATCCATACGTGCTGAAATGATGCGCAATGTTCCAGGGACGAGTTCTTGAGGGCGATAGCGCTTGCTGCCGTGGGCTTCCATATAATGCATGTCGCCATGAAATTTTTTTTGCAGCCATGCTAAGAAATGAGGCTCGTATTGCATCAAATCAGTGTCAGTGATGCCAATTTGTTGAAATCCTAGTTCCAGGCTCCATTGTTTGATGTTTGCTGCGAGCTCATTGTAGTTTAGCATATATGGGTGCGAGTTTAGCATAAATCATACAGGATGATAGCATGTATTCGACAGGTAAATGGTGGATGTGGTTAGGTTTTCTGGTTTTTATAGTTATTGTAGTAGCTATCGATCTTTTTTTGTTGGGCCGTAAAAAAGATCATAAAGTAACCACACGCGAAGCATTTGCCTGGGTGGGTATATGGTTTTCCTTTGCCATGTTATTTAATGCCTTATTGTGGTGGTATCTTGCGTCAGTTCGTGGAATCTTGTTCGCTAATCAAAAAGCTTTAGAGTTTTTCAGCGGGTATTTGATTGAACAATCCTTGTCTACCGATAATATGTTTGCTTTTTTGATGATTTTTACTTATTTCGCCATTCCGGCAAGATATCAACGAAGAGTGCTTATTTATGGTGTTCTAAGCGCTATTGTATTGCGTTTGGTGGTTATTTTAGGCGGTACCTGGTTAGTCAGTGAGCTGCATTGGATACTTTATTTATTTGGTATATTTTTAGTATTTACGGGTATCAAGATGTTGCTTCCTGTTAAAGAAGAGACTACTTTAGCTAACAATTCCTTGTTAGTGTGGTTGCGGCAACATATACGTGTCACAGATAAGCTTCATCACGAACATTTTTTTATTAAGATAAATAAAATAAGGTATGCGACACCGCTTTTTTTAGTGCTTGTGCTGATTGAAATAAGTGATTTAATTTTTGCCTTGGATAGTATTCCAGCCATATTTGCTATTACAAATGATGCATTTATTATTTTTACATCCAATATCTTTGCTATCTTGGGTTTGCGCGCATTATACT
>Ga0207028_1174_pt1 | contig 12695 bp, 12 predicted proteins | sample Alteio_BWMinCont_41_FD_153287 | JGI IMG/M metagenome (GOLD analysis project Ga0207028, IMG submission 153287) | Enriched cells from forest soil in Barre Woods Harvard Forest LTER site, Petersham, Massachusetts, United States -... | ecosystem: Environmental > Terrestrial > Soil > Temperate forest >... | reverse complement strand
AGTTCCCGAAAAACGTTAGAACCCTATCGGGACTGCCCCGACGCGAGAGGTCAGATAGTCCAGATTCTTCTCTGGGGCAGTTTCGATAGGGGCGTTTGAAGTAAGTCGCTGTCGCGAGGGACGCGGTGATCGACCTATGGGATTTCAATCGGCGCAGAAGATCTGTGCGAAGGTAGTGCGAGGGTCAGACGCAATGGATGGAGCGGAGAACAACTCACATGGAGATGAAATGCATGTCTGATTTTCATCTTCGAAGCGATCGTGCGGGTGTTGGAAGTCGTTGTTGAGCGCAGGCTGGTCCAGCGTGCAGGGACGCGACAGCGGGGATGATCGATAGGGCCACGGTAAGTCATGAGTCTCTCAGGAGGTGTCATCGCCAGATCTCCGTGGTGCGGACCAGGTGAGGTTGGAACGGAAATACAGCTGGCTGCAGGTCAGTCGTTCGACGACACGCATGATGTCGGAGCAGGCAGGACAGCGCAGTCTCGGTATCTCTGGTGGATCGACGGAGGGACCCATGTCGAGCAGAGCGCGGCAGCGTTGGAGCGCAGCACGGCGTCTACGGTTGGCGAAGATGCCGAAGTGGCGGATGCGAACCAGGCCTTTGGGCAGAACGTGAAGAAGAAATCGGCGCAGGAACTCATGGGCGGAAACGGTCATGATCTTCTTTTTGCCGCTGTGAGCATAGTCTCGCCAACGGAAAGAGACGCGACCGTTCCGGAACGCCACGAGCCGGTGGTTGGAGATGGCGACGCGATGGGTGTAGCGAGCCAGATAGTTGAGAACGTGTTCGGCGCCGCCGAAGGGCGGCTTGGCGTAGACGACCCAATCTTTTTGGCCGAGTTGCCAGAGGAAATGATTGAATGCGCCAGGTGAGGCAAGTTGTTCGAGCGAGCCGTGGAAATGGAGTCTGTCCTGTTGGAAGAGTGCCCGCAGTTGCTCGCAGAACTTGCCGCGGAAAATCCGGCTTAGTGCCTTAACGGGCAGGAAGAATCGGCGCGACGAATCGATCCACTTGGAACCATCGGGAGCCAGGCCGCCGGCAGGAACGATGTAGTGTACGTGAGGATGAACTTGGAGGTTCTGACCCCACGTATGGAGCACACCGAGGAACCCGATGTCCGCCCCCAGATGCTTCGGATCGCGGGCCATTTCGAGCATCGTCTCTGCGCTGGTGCTAAAGAGCAGATCGTAGAGCAGCCGCTTGTTCTGGAGGACGAGAGCGGAGAGTGAGTGCGGCAGGGTGAAGACAACGTGGAAGTACGGCACGGGCAACAGTTCGGCAGAACGCGCGGCCAGCCATTTTGTGCGTGCGCTCCCCTGGCACTTTGGACAGTGCCGATTGCGGCATGAGTTGAACGAGATGGCCTGATGGTCGCAACGAACGCACTTATCCAGATGACCGCCCAGTGCCGCTGTGCGGCAGCGGACGATGGCATCGAGCACCTTGCGGTGCGGCCATACAAGATGCGATTGCTGCTGTTCCCAGAAACTGTTGCCCACTGCCCGGACGATGTCGGCCACCTCGAGGGTGGGCCGGCTCATCGCTTCATCTTCCTCCTGGAGCGCTTCACTTCATCGGGGCGGCGCACCTCGATGGCTTCCAGCGGACTGGGAATCGCTTGCAGATGGCGCCGGGACAAGTGCAGGTAGACGGTGGTGTGAGCGAGCTTGGCATGACCGAGAAGCACCTGGATGGTGCGCAAATCGGCGCCCGCTTCCAGCATGTGCGTCGCGAAACAATGTCGCAAGCTGTGGGGAGATACGTGCTTGGTAATGCCGGCACGCTTGGCGGCCTTGTTCACAGCTTGCCAGACGATCTTCTCTGTAATGGGCACGTCTGCTCGCCAGCCCTTCACCGTACCTGGGAACAGATAGGTCTTGGGCTTCATCCAGCGCCAGTACTCGCGAAGAGTCTCGAGCAACTTCGGAGTGAGCAGCACGTCGCGATCACGGCCCCCCTTGCCCTCGCGCACATGAATCACCATGCGTTCGCTGTCGATGTCGGAGACCTTGAGATGGCACAGTTCGGCCCGGCGCAGGCCGGTTGCGTACAGCATCATCAGCATGGTGCGATGCATCAGGTTCCCGGCGGAGTCAATCAGCCGCGCCACCTCTTGCTGATCCAGTATGGTCGGCAGTCGACGCTGTCGCTTGGGGAACGGAATGTGATCGGGAAGATACGGCCGACGCAGCGTCTTGACGAAGAGGAAACGCAGCGCCGCAGTGCGGCCTTCGATGGTTCCGGCAGAGAGCTTGCGCTCGCGGAACAGATACGCCTGGTACTGGCGAATATGCTCCGGGCCAAGCCGTTCCGGCGAACGATGGAAGTACTTCGCGAAATCCTCCACCGCGTGAATGTAGCAACGAGCAGTGCTCTGAGAATAGTTGCGCCGCTGGAGCTCATCCAGCATCCGCTGACGAAGATGGGTCACGGTAAACCTCCTGTGACCCAACCCTTACATAGCCAACAACGCCCGCGAAAAACCCATGCCGCAGCGTCCCTCGCGACAGCGAGTTAGTTCAAACGGCGTTTTGGTTACTAAAACCTGGTAGTAACTTAAACTGCCCCCATCGCGTGGTCGATGATTGCAGGCAAGAAAGGAGTGCCGAATGATCTTCGGAGCACACGTCATCATCTACAGCAAAGACCCGGAAGCCGATCGCGCATTTTTCCGCGATGTCTTTGGATTTTCCAGTGTTGATGCGGGGCACAATTGGCTGATCTTCGCTCTGCCGCCCGCCGAAGCCGCCTTTCATCCGCACGACGAGAACAACATTCACGAGCTTTATTTCATGTCCGACGACTTGGAAGCTGAGATAGCCGGCCTGCGGGAAAGGAATGTCTCTTGCTCAGAGATTCAGGAAGCTCGATGGGGTTCAATCACCCAGGTGCAACTGCCGGGTGGCGGAAAAGTTGGGCTCTATCAGCCAAAGCATCCAGTGGCAATCAATAAGGGCTAAAGATACAGCGCCTTGTGTCCCGGACACTCTTGCGCTGCATTCTCCACCAGCAAGTCGATCAACCCATCGCCATATCGCGATAGAAAGAACGCCCCGCCCACTACACGTTCCTGCGGGAGATTATCCGGACAGAGACTCAAATAGAGCGCGTCCACATGACGCCGAAGGCTAGTCTCTTTTTGTAGCTGAAAGTTCGCCGCTAGCCGCCGGAGCCGATTCATCTGGTAACGCATCTTTGAAGCCGCCACATCTGCGGAGCGCCCCAATCCGGCATCGACCGCGTGCATCCATTCAGTGAGCGTTTTCAGCTCTTCATCAAGCGCATTTCCCGCTGAGGCAAGCTTTTTCTTTCCTTCAATCGGCAGCGACCGCGCACCCAGCCGATGAGCTAATTCCTCGGGGCGCGAAGAAAGCAGATCGTTCAGCGCAATCTCATGCTGCGCCATCACCTCGGCAATCGCGGGCTCAATCAACGTCACGCTTAGACGAGGCAAAATCGGCGTAACCCGGCCGAGAATCTTCTGGTAAACCACCTGCGACTGTGCGAAATACGCGACCTCAGCCGGACCGCCAATGTATGCCGAGGTGGGCAGGATGTAATCCTGAAAGACGGCACGAAGCAGCGCATTTGGACTCAGACGTTCAGGCTCTACTTCAAGTATTTCCAGTAACTCGTTCGTGTTATAGGCCCGTTTCCCTGCCGTCCATTCCTGGGCGCCCTTGCGCCGAAGCGGCAATCGTGCCTGCGTCTCGGCATCGGTCAGGAACAGCAGACTGCTCTGAGGACCAACCAGAACCTGCGAGTGATATCCGGCTTGCAATAACTCCTTATCGCGTCGGATCAGCGCCTCATGCAGCTCATCAGCCTGCGTAATCGCCTGCCGAAGCACGGGAGCACCCAGCGCATGAAAGTCGCGCCCGGCGGCATCGATCACAATCAGCCCATGCGCAGCGAATATCCGGGAAATCAACCGGCCAAAGGCCAGCGCAAAGGTCGCATCGGGCGTGTAACACTCTTCCAGCGCATCGAGAAACTGACCCGGTCCCAGTAACTCCATCGCCTGATCGAGAACCGTCCTCACGCCCGCGCCAAGCTTCAATCCACCGACTGAAGCATTGTGCGTCTCGCCTTCAAGCGCTAATTTCAGCGTATGTAATTCGCGCCGCGAGGGCAGCGCGACATGGTCGGCTTCTTCGAGATCGTGGTCTTCGGTCGCCAGCCAGAAAATCGGCACATGCGGATAGCCCGCTGCCGTCGCATCCTGCGCCTTTCGTATGACTGTCGCCGTCTTGAACAACGTAAAGAGCGGCCCGCCAAAGAGCGTCACCTGCTGCCCGGTGACAACAGCGCCCGCGCCATTCCGCAGCCGCTCAATGTTGGCGAATGTCTTCTCGCCCGCTCCAAAGCTGCGGTTCTGCTCCACATGCAGATCGGCTATCGCAGCACGTACCGCCGGATCGATTGAAGAAGGACGCGAAGCCCATTCCTGCGAGTAGGGACTCAGCGGATAGTACGGCAAGGGCGTGCGGCTCTCGGCGTAGTCGGTAAACAGTCGCGAGAGATGTGGCAACACCGTGATCGGAAAACATTCTGTATGCAAGTCGCTCGTTCTCCAGTTAAGTTCTCCAACCCCTTCGGTTGCTATATTACTTTTTTCTCAGTGTCTCACGCGCGGCAGTGTCATCACCGCGTCATTTCGAAGAGTGATCCAAGCTCGCTCTTGCGTTCCACCGGCAGCGTCTCAACCGCATACCGCGCAAGTGACTGATAAATCTCCGTGAGCATCGGATGCTTCGCCAGCGCTTTAAGATGCAGGCTTATTGTAGCCACATCGCCGCGCGCAAACGGACCGCTGAAGCTCTTCGCCGAGCCCTGCTCGAAGACATTGCGCACCGTCGCCTGCGCCAGCACTCCCACCCACCTCCGCGCCTCGCCGGCAGAGAGCCCAGCCATCCGCGCCGTGTCCATCGCCGCCGAGAGTTCGCTCACCAGCAACGGCGAAGCAAGTGTCCCCGCCGCATGATAAAGCCCCTTCTTCGCCGACTGAATCGCAAACGGCCTGCCGCCAATTTTGCGAATCAATGCATCGAGCTTGCGCCTTGCTTCCGGCAGCGCTTCCACGCCGAACAAAACGTCCTGCAAAGGCACGATCCGCCGCGTCGGAAAGCTCATCACCGGATGCACTGACGCAACAGCCGCACCGGCTTTGCGCGCCGATTCGAGAGCCGCCACCGTCAACGCACCGCTTGAATGCACGACCAACTGACCGTGCAGATCACGCCGTCGCTGGACAATCGCCGCCGCAACATCGGCAATTGCGCCATCCGGGACACACAGCCACAGAATCTGCGCGTTAAGCTGCGCTTCTCCGAGCCTAACTATACCGCTTCGTCGCGTTCTTGAAACAACTTCGCGCACGGGGATCCCGGCATGCCGCAGTGCGGCGAGCAAAGACCTGCCCCAGTTCCCCGGACCGACTACGGTAACATCGGTTTTCATCGTTGATTCGGATGATACGGTAAAAGAATCAACGCAGTGAAAGGTGAATGATGCCGTCAAAAAAGAAAGCCGCAAAGCCGGCCCTCACATTCAAAAAGGCGCAGGTTGAAGTACTCTCCTCGAAAATTGCTTTTGACGGCCCGCTCTTTCGTGTCATGCGCGAAGAAGTGCGCGAGCCGGGCAACAAGATTTCGCATCGCGACATCATTCGCCACAACGGTTCCGTCGTCATTCTCGCCGTCGTTGACTCCAGCAAGCGCGATCCCCTCATCGTCATGGAGCGCCAGTATCGCCACGCCGCAGGGCAATACCTGTGGGAAGTTCCGGCAGGAAAAATGGACGAAGGCGAAGAGCGTCTCGCCGCAGCCAAGCGCGAATTGAAAGAAGAAACCGGCTATCGCGCAAAGAAGTGGACGAAGCTCGTGCGCTATTTCGCCAGCCCCGGATTTCTCGGCGAATGGATGCAGGTATTTCTTGCTGAAGAACTCATCGCCGGCGAAGCAGAGCCCGAAGAAGACGAACTGCTCGAAGTCGTGCTCGTTCCGCTCTCTGAAGTACTGCACATGATCGACGCAGGAAAAATTCTCGACGGCAAGACACTCGTCTCTGTTCAGCTCTACGCTCGCCTTCGCGCAAAAAACAAGAAGCGCTAAGTCACTGATTTTTCGTTGAGCCGCATCCTTCTCTCTCGCGCCAGAAAACCAAAGCAGCCCGAATTGCGTCTTTATCTTCAAGCAGGTTGGTGTTCCCAACCGCAATCTGCTTAAGGAAAGGTCTAAGGCTCGTGGCAACTTACAAAGGCAAAGTGAAGTGGTTCAACAACGCAAAAGGCTATGGCTTTATTGGCCGCGATGATGGGCCAGATGTTTTTGTTCATTACAGCGCGATCCAGCTTGACGGCTACAAAAGCTTGAAAGAGGGCGACGATGTGGAATTCGACATCGTTCAGGGTCAAAAGGGGCCACAGGCCGATCAAGTTACGCGTGCACGTGAAGTTGCCTGACGGAAGCAACGGCAAGATCAATTTCCGCTAATCCCGCAATATTGAAATCGGCCTGCATACAGGCTTCACTCAACGTGTGCCAAGGTTAAAAAGTTGACCCAGCTGCCAGAGAAGCAGCTGGGTTTTATACTTTTCGCTTGCTGAGAGATAATCGTCTCTCGATGGACAATCGTTCGATCGCGCAACTTCTCGCCGAGACCGCCGACCTGCTGGAAATCAGCGCTGGCGATCCCTTCCGCATCCGTTCCTACCGCCGCGCCGCAGAAGCCGTTGAATCCAGCACGATTCAACTCAGCGAGATCGCCGGCGACACCAAGAAGCTTCTCGAAATTCCCGGCATCGGCAAAGGCATGGCCGTCAATATTCAGGAGATTGAAAAAGCAGGCACGCTGCCGCTGCGCGAAGAGTTGCTGACAAAGTACAAGCCAGGCATGCTCGATCTGCTCAAGCTCCCAGGCATGGGGCCCAAATCAGTTTTGCTTTTCTGGGAAGCGCTGCAAATCGCCTCCATCTCCGACCTTGAAGCCGCCATCGCCGCAGGCAAGCTGGAATCGCTGCCGCGCATGGGCGCAAAGCAAATTGAAAAACTGAAAAAAGGCATTGAGGAACATAAAAAGAACAGCGGCCGATTCCTGATCGACGACGCCGAGGAGGCTGCCGACAAGCTGATCGAGTATCTGCGCAAATTCGATGGCATTGAAACCATCACGCCCGCAGGCTCATTGCGACGCGGACGTGAAACCGTCGGCGACCTCGACATTCTCGCAACCGGCCCCGCATGTGCTGAAGACAAAGTGCAGGCAGCGGTCGAATACACCGCCGCCTACCCACCAATCGCCGACCTCATCGCGAAGGGCCAGAATAAAGTCAGCTTTCGCCTGCGCAGCGGCTTGCAGGTCGACGTCCGTCTTCTGCCCATAGGCTCCTACGGCGCAGCGCTGCAATACTTCTCCGGATCGAAGATGCACAACGTCACGGTCCGCCAGCGCGCGCTCAAGCGCGGCTACACGCTCAGCGAATACGCACTCGCCAAAGTGGAAGACGGCTCGTTCGTCGCCGGAGCCACTGAAGAAGAAATTTACGCCGCTCTTGGCCTCGATTGGATTCCACCCGAGCTGCGTGAAAACAACGGCGAGATCGAAGCCGCCGAACAGCACCGCCTACCCACACTCATCGAGCAGCGCGACATCCGCGGCGATGTGCACATGCACACCGATGCCACCGACGGAAAGAACACCATCCGCGAAATGGCCGAAGCCGCAGCGGCCCGTGGATACGAATACATGGCCATCACCGACCACTCAAAGAATCTCGCCATGACCTTCGGCCTCGACGACGAGCGCGCCCTTGAGCACATGAACCACATCCGCGAAGTGAACGACGCGATGCAGGGCCGCATCCGCATCTTCACCGGCATCGAGGTAGACATCCTCAGTGACGGCCAGCTCGATCTCTCCGACGAAGTTCTCGCGCAGATCGACGTCGTCATCGCCAGCGTGCACTCGCTCTTCAATCAACCAGAGGAGCAGATGACCGAGCGCGTTCTGCGCGCAATCGAAAATCCCAACACGCGCATTCTCGGCCACCCCACGGGACGCCTTCTGCTCCGCCGTGAAGCCTACAAGCTCAACCTGCCGCAGATTCTTCGCCGCGCCGCCGAGTTGGGCGTCGCCGTCGAGCACAATGCCTATCCCGACCGCCTCGATCTCTGCGATCGCGACCTTCGCCTGGCAAAAGAGCTGGGCTGCAAAATCTCCATCAACACCGACTCGCACCACACCAGCCACATGGAAAAGATGAGTTACGGCGTCCGCCAACTGCGCCGCGCATGGCTCACGAAACAAGACGTGCTGAACACATTACCCGCAGACGAATTCCTCGCGGCGTTGCGTCCGCGCGCTTAGCCCGTAGTAGCCGTGTCATCCGATACCTGCACAGAAACAGAGGGCGCAGGAGCCGCTATCACCTCGGCCCCTCCGCTCGCCTGCACGGGCGTCGCCTTTTCAGGCTTCACTCCAGCCAGACGCATGTTTATCAGCTTGTTCAGCATGTCGAACCAGAAGGGCGCGCCCAGCGACACAGCGATGGCCGTGAGCATCCATCCCGCGAAATTGAAGGCCCAATGGGCCGCGAGGGCCTTTAAGCCCCTGTGTTCCGGATCGGCTCCTGCTCGCCAATACCCTTCTACATAGTCCCAGTCGTAGCCAACTGGAAGCTCCTCTGCGAGCCTCTTCTGAATCTCGTTGCGCGCCGTTTCGTAGCTCGGCAGAGCGCACGGCTGTCCATCCTTGCAGCTGTACATTTGTGCCGTTGCGGTAACCGCATCGCGCGCATCTTTTGAACTCCACAGCTTCTGCGCAATACTGAAGAGATTCGCATTGCAAATGATGGCCAGCGCCATGCCCAGCACCAGAAGCCAGTTTTGCGTGTGGCGTTTGTACAGACCATTCACGCGGTCCATCGTGCCGTCGTACCACTGTTCAACGGCTGACACGCATGCGACACTGTCATGCTCAATCCCCAGGATGATCGCGCCCAGCCTCTGCCTGAGTGGGGAGTCCGGGAGGCTGGCCACAATCCTGGTGACATCGGTGGAAGGCAAATTATGTAGCTCCGCGATCGAGACCAGCAGGACACGCGTAAACAGCGGAGAGGCGATGTAAGTAGGCCGCGGTTTCGCTGCCGCTGCACTACGCAGGCCGAGAAGCTTCGCTGGTTGAAACGAGATGGTTGCGATCAGCGGATGGTTCGCAAACTTCTCATAGATGGCCGGATCGCCGACCATTTTCAAAATGGCCTGCTCTAAAGCAATCGCGCGTTTCGCGGTAAAGGCCGCCATGATTTCGAGCACGTGAGACGCGATGATGCTGAGCAGCAGGCATGTAATCACAACGCCGACCGCAACCCCGAGTATCTGTTCCATGGATCGCCCTCCTCCAACGCACAATCACGTCAGTATGCCTTCTCAGCAGAACCATGTCGAGCCTAATTGCAACCCGGCGCCGCGCGGCTCGTTGATTATCGCTCTATCGTCCCGGTAAGGTAGAATGCCACTCTGATGACAGAGGAAATGAATTCAGGGAAACGCGCTCTGCTGATCGTGCTCGTGGCGACGGTCATTGTCGTGCTCGCGATCGGCATCTATGTCTACATCGACGAGAAGCCACCGGTAGCCACTGGGCAGATCGTCAAGCTCGACATAACGCCCATCCACTCCGAAATGCGCGTCGGTGCAGGCGCGCAGGGTGTGCAGGGCGGCACCGACACGTACGACCAGCTGCTCATCCTCGCTCAGGTGCAGGTCCGCAACCAGACCAACATCCCGCTCTTCCTCCACGATATGTGGAGCAATATCACTACCAACAATGGCGATCAGGAACGCAGTCTCGCAGCCAATAAAACCGACTTTCAGAGCGTCTTCGTCGCGTATCCGCAAACGGCATCATTCAAACAGGAACCGCTTCTGCGCGACATGACCCTGCAGCCCGGTCAGAGCGCGCAGGGGCTGGTCATCTTCCACTACCCCATGACGAAAGACCAGTGGGACGCGCGTCACGGCTTCGAAGCCGTCATCTCATTCACCCACCAGAAAAATCTGGTACTCCCTTGGCCCCCGGCCGGCAAATAAAAAGCGGCGCTCGTCGGGAGCGCCGCTCACTCATCATCAGTTCTCGGTTTCGTCCTAGTTCCCCGGTTTCACCGGCACCGGCGCAGTCTTCGGCGTAGAGACGTACCCCGTAATCTGGTCTTTGCTGATGTTGTTCACCACCAGTTCGTACAGGTAATTATCCTTACCCGTATAAAACTGGACCGGCTCGTTCAGCCCGCGATCTTTCTTCTCGATCGTTTTGTCGTCGGCGTAGACCTCAAGCGTGTACCTGCTGTGCTTTGTGTCCGCCTTCTTCAATTCCAGACCGACAGTTGACACAGGCTGCCGCTTGTTCTTGTGCAGTGTGAACTCGTAGTAGTTGCGGTCGCCCTTATGCTTTAAAATTTCCAGTTCATCATGATTCGTTGCGATCAGGCCACTCTGCACGCCCATATCGCCCTTCATGCTCTGCAGCTGCGCCTGGGTATTCTGCAATTCTGTTTTGGTTTGAGCAACGTCGGTTTTCACTCCGCCAACATCAGTCTTCACACTCGAAACGTCGCTCGACACAGCCCCGATCTGTTGCTGTGCCTTCGCTTGTTCGCTTTCCAGACGCTTCGCATCCGCCTCCTGGCGCCGCATCAGCTCATTCGCTCGCGCCTCCAGTTGCTTTTGCGTCAAGCCGACCGACTGCCCCAGCGTATCCGTCGCGACCTTTAGCCGTGCATTGGTCTGTTCAAGCTCTTGGCCAAGCTTGTCATTCTCCTGTTGGGCCTGCGTCAGCTGCGTCTCAGCCTTCGCTAAACGATTGCTAAGGGTATAACTCCAAATCAAGCCGCCCAGCGCCAGCAACAGGGCTCCCACCACCAGACCAAGAAACGCCCCTGAAAAACTGCGCTGTTCTACAACTGTTTCATCACTCATTGTTCACTTTCCTTCCCGCATACAGCCGTGCGCTGAGACTATCCAACTTGATGGACGGTGACAAACAATTTTTGTCTAAGCCGCCGCCATACAATAGATGTGTGACCTCAACAGATGTATTCATCGCAGGCGGAGGAATCATCGGCCTTTCTACCGCGCTTGAATTAGCTGCGGCAGGAATGCGCGTCACCGTGCTGGAACGTGAACGTGCCATGACAGAAGCTTCCTGGGCCGCCGCCGGCATGCTCGCCGCACATGACCCCGAAAATCCCTCCGAACTGCGCCCGCTCTCCGAACTCAGCATTTCGCTCTACCCCGATTATCTAAATACGGTCGAGCGCCTTTCCGGGTTGCAGATTCCGCTGCGTACCAGCCAAACGCTGCAGGGCTCAGAGCGAAATCATATCTTCGAAAAAGCGCTTTCAGCGCCGGAATTAGCCTCGCGCATCCCGGATCTTCAGGCCGCCAGCCGCAGCTTCCTCTTACTCAACGAGCACAGCCTCGACCCGCGCGACCTCTGCGCTGCATTACCCAAAGCAGCCGCAGCCGCCGGAATCACGCTCGTCGAACAATCTCCGGTCATCAAAGTCCGTGGCGCAGCATCCGGCGTCGAAGTGTCCACGGCGCAGTCTACATGGTCCGCTGCCCACTTCATCAACTGTTGCGGAGCATGGGCCGGAGCCATCTCCAGCTTGCCTTCCATCGAGCCGCGCAAGGGCCAGATGGTGACTGTAAAACTGCCCTCGCACCCTAGTCTCGATTACGTCATCCGCACTCCAGAACTCTATCTCGTCCCGCGCGGCGACGGCCGCATCGTGATCGGAGCTTCGGTCGAACGCGCGGGCTACGACAAGTCGGTCGACGAAACCACCATCCAGACGCTGCTCGACGAAGCCGCCACACTCTGGCCGCCAATCCGCGAAGCGCAAATCGTTGAAAGATGGGCAGGCCTGCGCCCCGGCTCATCCGACGGATTGCCCATCATTGGCGCGATGGGGGGCGCCTGCGACGACGACAATTGCTGGATCGCCTCAGGACATTTTCGCAACGGAATCCTGCTCGCCCCCGCCACTGCACGAGTGATGCGCGAATTAATTCTCAGAGAACAGCCGAGCGTCAACCTGGCAGCCTTCCGCTGCGATCGATTCGCCACCGCAGCTGTCTCTTAAGAAAAGACAAGAGTTCGAACTGACGAGTACCGCCGTTAGTCTTGTTCCCCATGAGTTTGCGCATATGTTTTGCCGTAAGGGTAAAAGAGTTCTTTGCGGCCCTGCTGCCATGCTGCTTGCCGGCAATGCATATTTCGCTGATCCGCCAAAAAAATCCCCTTCACATAGAAGTCCGAGTGGTATATAGTTTCTCCCATAGAACTTCGAGTGGAGATTTCGAACCATGGGCGGAACCAAGAAAACAACAGATGTCGACATGCTGAAGGGCACACTCGACATGCTCATTCTAAGAACCCTCGTCATGGGCGCCGCCCACGGTCACACCATTGCCCACGTCATCGAGCACACATCGGAAAACGTGCTCGACGTCGAACAAGGCTCTCTCTACCCCGCCCTGCATCGCCTTGAAGATCGTGGCTGGGTTTCTTCCTATTGGGGTGCAAGCGAGAACAACCGCAAAGCCAAGTTCTACCAGTTGACGGCAACGGGCCGAAAACAACTGGTAGCCGAAGCAGGCCGCTGGCGTCAGATCGTCGAAGCCATTGG
>Ga0207028_1172_pt1 | contig 12826 bp, 6 predicted proteins | sample Alteio_BWMinCont_41_FD_153287 | JGI IMG/M metagenome (GOLD analysis project Ga0207028, IMG submission 153287) | Enriched cells from forest soil in Barre Woods Harvard Forest LTER site, Petersham, Massachusetts, United States -... | ecosystem: Environmental > Terrestrial > Soil > Temperate forest >... | reverse complement strand
GACTTTCGGGAGTTCAGATGGCCTGAACATGGAGCATAGAGCACTCGCCGCGTCGGCGAATTGTCGTGAGTTCAACGAAGTCTCACCGGAATCGAAAACGGCCCCTCGAGCAGACCCGGCATTACCCCTGCCATCAACCCACAGGCAGAGATTGCGTAGGCCTGTAGGGCTGTCCCTGGTCGTTCCGTCCTGTTACACTCTTTCGCAATCACTCGTTGGAGCGAGGCGGTATCGAGCGGGCCTGGTCTGTTCCCCTATCACGACTCAAGAAACAAGACCAGAACGCCCGCCCCGGCGCAGTGGATCCTCACTTTCTGGAGCCACCCGTGATCAGTACCCGAATCCTTCCTGCGCTCTCTATCCTCACCCTTGTTCTGTCGGGTAGCGGCATAGCCCTGGCGCAAGCCACCACTTCCCTGAACGGGCGCGTCACCGATCGAACCGGTGCGGTTATTGCTGGCGCAGCCGTCCGGCTGACGTTAACTTCCACCGGTGCTGTCCGCGAAAACACCACCGACGGGAGCGGCCAATATCAGTTCTCGCAACTTGCGCCCGGCAAGTACACGCTTGTGATCTCGGCCCCCGGCTTTGCCACCGCCGCGCGCACCAACATGGACCTGCTCGTCAGCCAGCCGGCAACCGTCAATGTCACGCTGCAACTGGCCGGCGTCACCCAGGAAGTGACCGTCAACGTGGCCACGCAGGAGTTACTCAACACGACCGACGCCACCCTCGGTAACGCGTTCGACGGCCAACAGGTGGTCACGCTCCCGCTGGCGCAGCGTAACATTCCTGACCTGCTCAGCCTTCAGCCCGGAGTTACTTTCATGGGCCGCTCCGATTCCGTGGGAGGCACTCAGGGCGTGGGCAATACCTCCACCGACTCGCGCGCCGGCTCTGTCAATGGCGGACGCAGCGATCAGTCGAACATCACCCTTGACGGCGTCGACGTGAACGATGTCAACAACGGCTATGCGTTCACCAGCGTCCTGCGCACCACCCAGGACTCGATCGCCGAGTTTCGCGTCACCACCAGCAATCCCAATGCCGAGGAAGGCCGCTCCTCGGGCGCGCAGGTGGCGCTCGTCACGCGCAGCGGCTCCAACGCATTCCACGGCGCGGCCTACGAATACAACCGATCCAATCTCCTCGAGGCCAACGACTTCTTTAACAAGGCGCAGCAGGTTTCGGCCGGCCTTCCCAACCGTCCTCCCAGCCTGGTGCGCAACATTTTTGGCGGAGCGGTCGGCGGCCCCCTGCTCAAGGACCGTCTCTTCTTCTTCCTCAACTACGAAGGGCGCCGCGATTCCCAGGGCGCCAGCGTCAATGCCGGAACCGTGCCCAACGCCAGCTATCGTGCGGGCAACCTGCAGTATCAGGCCAATACCGGCAGCAGCGACTTTGTCTATACCCTCACTCCCGACAACATCAAGAGCATGGATCCGCAGAACATAGGCAACAACGCGGCACTGCTCGACCTGCTCAACAAGTACCCGCAGGGTGACGACCCCACCCAGGGAGACGGCCTCAACAATATCGGCTACCGCTTTCCCTACACCATCCACCGCACTTATAACACCTACATTGCCCGCTTCGACTGGAACCTGAGGGCCAAGCACAACTTCTTCTGGCGCGGCAACCTGCAGAATGACAGCGAGCCCACCCCGCCCGCCTTTCCCGGCCAGCCCGGCCAAACGACCGTGCTGACCAATAACAAGGGCTTCGCAGCCGGGTGGACCTGGATCCTCAGCAGCAACACGATCAACGACCTCCGCTACGGGTTTACTCGCGAGGGCGTGAACAACGCGGGCGCCGCCAATGAACCGATCATCTGGTTCTCCGAAGTCGCGCAACCCACGTCGACCAACTACTCGACGTCGTTCACCATCCCTGTGCAGAATGTGGTCGACAATTTCTCCTGGACCAGGCACGATCACAGTTTCGCCTTCGGCACCTCAATCCGCATCATGGATGACCGGCGCAACAGCAATGCGCAATCGTTCCCCGACGCTCAGATGAACCAGGGCTGGCTCACGCGCAGTTCCACCATCGCCAACAGCAAAGGGCCGTTCGATCCGCAGGTGTACGGATTCCCCGCCGTCGACTTCGCCAACTACGGTAACAACTACAACGACGCACTGATGAACATCGTTGGAACCCTTCCCGAAGCCGACGCGCGGTACAACTACCAGAAGACCGGAACGGCGCTCCAACTAGGGACGCCCATAGCCCGCGACTACCGCTGGAGTGAGTACGAGTTTTATGGCCAGGACACCTGGCGCGCCACCAGTTCGCTCACCGTCACCTATGGCCTGCGCTGGTCTTACCTGCAGGCCCCCGCCGAGACCACTGGTACCCAGGTCGGCGCGTGCCAGTTCTCCGGAACCGTCTGCAAGCCTTACGCGCTCACCAACTACTACCAGGCGTCCATCGCGCAAGCTGCCAGCGGCGGCGCCGCGAACAACGTCGGCGACGTGGCCTTCAATCTCAACGGCCGCTACAACCACGCTCCCGACTTCTGGACGCCGCAGAAGAACAATTTCGGTCCCCGCATCGCTCTCGCCTTCTCGCCTTCGCCCGGAGAGGGCGTCTGGCACAAGCTTCTCGGCAACCAGCAGACCAGCATTCGCGCCGGCTACTCGCTGGTCTTCGATCACTTCGGCGCCGCCACCGTGCAAAACTTTGACACCACCGGCTCCTTCGGCCTCTCCACCTACCTCACCAATCCCGCGGGCTCGGTGCCCATCGAGAGCGCGCCGCGCTTTACGGCCCTGGGTGACGTACCTCCGGATCTTCTCCCCAGTGCGCCGCAAGGTGGATTTCCGGCCGTCCCCGCCTCGAGCGGCAACGGCAGTTTCGCCATCAGCTGGGGCCTCGACTCCGCCATCAAGACGCCCTACTCGCACCTGCTCGATTTCTCCGTCACCCGCGGCCTGCACAACGGCGGATCGCTCGAAGTCTCCTGGATCGGCCGCCTCGCTCATCGCCAGCTCGCCCAGGAAGACGTGGCCATGCCCCTCAACCTGACCGCCGGCGGCACGTCGTACTTCGCTGTCGCTCGTGATCTGGCCGTGATGGCGCGCAACAACGTGTCTGTTACCTCGGTGGCGCCGGTCCCGTACTGGGAACAGCAATTTGCCGGCCTTGAAGGCCAGGACATCGGCCTCGGCTACGGCCCCCTGACCGCCACTCAGAATGTCTACGCGCTCTTCGCCAGCAACCTCTACAACGAAACCTACGCCCTCTACCAGCTCGACCTTCCCGGCTCCCTGCCCAACAGCAACATCGGCGCGGGCGTCAACTATCCCGCATTCCGTTATTACCATGACCAGTATTCGGCGCTCTACTCCTGGCGTTCTGTCGGCTACTCCAACTTCAATGCCCTCGAAGCCGTCTACCGCCAACGCTTCGGCGGTCTCCATGCCGACCTCAACTACACCTTCTCCAAGTCGCTCGACATCACGTCACAGGCCGAGCGCCTCGGCAACTCCGCCACCACGAACTACGCGCAGATCATGAATTCCTGGATACCCAACCAGCTCTATGGTCCCTCGGATTCCGACGTACGCCACCAGATCAATTCCAACTTCGTGTGGGATCTGCCCATCGGCCGCGGCAAGAAGCTGCTCTCCAGCGCCAACCGCCTCACCGACTCCATCCTCGGCGGATGGCAGACCACCGGCATCGTCCGCTGGACAAGCGGCTTCCCCTTCATCATGAATAACGGCGCCTATTACCCCACCAATTGGGATATCCAGGGCTACGCCGAACTCGTCTCGCCTATCCCCTCGCGCGCCAACAAGAAGGGCCACCTCACGCAGCGCTTCGCCGATCCCGCATCGGTCTTCGCCTCCTTCGCCCACGCCCTTCCGGGCCAGTCCGGCACCCGCAACCCGATGCGTGGCGACGGTTACTTCTCCTGGGATGAAGGCATCAACAAGACTTTCTCGCTCACCGAGCGCTTCAAGCTCATCCTCCGTTGGGATATGTTCAACATGACCAACAGCGTCCGCTTCGATCCCCAGTCCATCACCGCCACCCTCGACAATCCGCAATCCTTCGGCCAGGCCACGGAGCTGCTGACCAACTACCGCCTCGCCCAGTTCGCCGGCCGCATCGAGTTCTAAGGTCTGGCAAACTTCTCTCATGGGCGTCGTCGTGAGTGAAGGTTGGCCCGCACGCGCCAGAACCCGGCCATCAATTTCCTATTCTCGAGCACCGTGATGCCCAAGTACGAGTCTCAACACGTTTGGCTATCCGCAGTCGCGCCGCACGCCGGCTGTCGGATTACTCACAAAATGTCGCTTGTCGCCAGGTTTGCGGTATTGCTCAACAACAAACCTATCCGCACCGCCGCCAGCCGGCTCAGTTGCAGCAGCCCTGGCCGTGGAAGCTGAGGAGCGATGGTATACATAACACTGCGCCTGAGTTCCAGCCAGGTGCGAGGCGAATGAGGCCGAGCAGCCCTCACTGCCAAGACTCGCCTTGGCCGCCTCGGATTCCGAAGGCGGGAACAAGGATAGTAATCAGTCCAGACTTAAGAAAAGCAGAAGCCCCCGTTACACTCTCAACGTGTCCTCCCTTTCCAAATTGGCAGCGGCACACGTCCGGGCGGTTTTCTCGAGTTGAAATCAAAGGGCATTGGTTATGGACCGTCGCGCGTTCGTCCAGCGTTCAAGCCTGTTCGCTCTCCAGCTTCTCGGAGTGTCTGGATGCTCAACTGCGACAATGAAGAGAGTCCGATCTCCATCTAACGCGACGGCGCCCAGCCTGGGGACTGTCCTGCCCTTTTATGATGCTCCCGGACCCATTGTTCCGATCCGTGCCGACCTGGATCGGATCTTTCGAGTCACAGTGTGTCTACGGCCATTTCGCTCCGCCGGCCCGCGTCAAGACGTGGAGCGGGTTGGAGACAAGATCATCGTTCACAACTACGGCCATGGTGGCAGTGGCTGGTCATTATCGTGGGGATCCGCCGATGTTGTCATTCGCCGCGCACTGGAGGCACGTCCCGGATTGAACGAATGCGCAGTCGTTGGCTGCGGCGCGCTCGGGCTTACAGCTGCGCTCACGTCGCAGCGCATGGGTATTCGGACGACCATATACTCGAAGGAGCGTCCACCTTACGTTCGCTCTTCGCGTGCGACGGGGTCATGGACGCCCGATTCGCGTGTGGCTCTAGCCTCCGGTGTCGCGCCTGATTTCGGAGCGGCATGGGAGAAAATGGCCCGAATTTCATTCGGAATGTACCAAAGCTACCTTGGGTCTCCAGGCACTCCAATCGAGTGGACCGACCGGTACTGGCTACGCGACGAAGACGATCCGCGACCATATGGCGACAGTCATGGATTCGTACACTACGGCGATCGCATTGCGGATCTGACCCCGCATTCCCAGGAGATGCCGTCCGGCTCGACTCCCTTCCCTACTAGACATGTGCGCCGAAGCACAACCTTGACCTTCAACGTGGCAAGTTACACGCGTGCGCTCGTCCAGGAATTCCAGGTCGGCGGAGGAAGCATCGAGACGCGGGAATTTCACACCCCTGCTGACCTGACGCAACTACCGCAATCCACCGTCATCGACTGCACAGGTTACGGCGCTCGAAGCTTATGGAGCGATGATAGCCTCGTTCCGATACGCGGGCAGATTGCCTGGCTGATTCCCCAGGAGGGAGCTAATTACGGGATCATGTACAAAGACCTGTACGTGCTCGCCCGCCGCGATGGCATAGTGATTCAGCCGTTGCCTCAGGGAGACGATACCGGCTGGGATGACAGTAACGAACAGCCCGACCGCACCGAGGCCGAACAAGGCGTCCGTACTCTGCAGGAGCTCTATTCCCGCATGGGGGCGAATCTGCAGTCGAGGTGATTGCGATGTCGGATGTACTTCGTCAGCAGCCAACCCAGCAAGAGCGTACATATGGACTCAAAGAACCGAAGAACCATGTTCGTAATAAGCGAGCAGACGGCCAGTGGCCAAGCGGAGTTGTGGTCGTTTTTGGACATTCCCTAGCACTCCTGTAACCCCGAGAGCGTCAGAGCCTGAGGGTCAGCACAGCCGCAAACAGATCCATTGGCCAGTGCATAATGATCATCCGCGGGAGACAGCGTGTCCGCAGATAGATGAGTTGAAAGACCACGACCAGTGGCAGAAATTGCAGGAAACGAAAGACGATTAGGCGCCAATCGAACACGAACGGGAACACGCTGTGTTGGAGGGCCCACCAGAAGCCTACCAGCGTCACCGTGGCCCATGTACTCTTGGTTAGGGCTTTGAGGCGGGCTGCGCAATAGGCTTGGTAGATGACTTCTTCGGTCGGCGACCAGACCATCCAAAAAACTGACAAGCTGTAGACCACCGCCCAACGCGGAAGGTGGCGGTCGGACAGGAGGCCGGGCGCCAACATGGCGGGAGTGAGTTGTGTTGTCCGGTATACAAGCCAACTCGCAAGCTTCGAGCCAAACCTCGCGACTGTCGGAAAGAGAACGACCAAGTACAAAAGACCCCAAAGCCCTTCGCGTCCGAATCGGGAGCGGTCTATTCCGAAGAGGTCAAAGAACCGGATTCCTTCCCGCCGCGTCTGTCTCCAGAGCAGTACAAGACACCCACCATCAACGAGCGTGGCGTAGACCGTCCACCAAGGCGCTTGAGCACGCCATGGCGAAGGATCGCCATGCACAAGGAAAGCCACCGCCACCACCGCTTGCACCAAAAGTATCAGTGCGGTTCGGGCTGTCGTCAGGACCAAGGGGCCAGCCCAGCCGATGCGGCCCGCTTGAACGCGTTGTTGAATAGCGGGCGGCGAATTGGAGGTCAGCGTTTTGTCTATCATTGCAACGTCCCGACTAGAAGCCGCCGCGGACTCGAAATAGTCGACCTATCAGGCATGAGTTCCTAACAGGTTAAATGGAGAATGGCGTTTTGCCGCGGGCTCCTCTTCCAATAGCCGGATGGCCTCACTGGTGGGTATACATCTGCATCGCGAAACGGTTGCAGCGCCCGCCTTAGCTTCTTCGCTTCTTGTTTCCAACGCTCTGAACGCTCGCGTTGCCTTGGAGTCCAGAAGCTGTTCCTGCTGCGCGAATTCCAGCAGCTCCCGTAGGCGTAACGAATGGCTGCGCAGTGTCTGGAACCGCTTCTGGCAGGGTTTGCCGGCTGCATTTGCGCGAGCAAAGCGCTTCATGCGTCCACCTGCCCTTCCCACTAAGGCAGGAGGGACGCACTCGACTATGGTGCGGAGCCTTGCGCTCAGAGAATAGCTAACTCGAATACCTCGGGTCAGGAGTGGATGACGGAGTCGCACAGGAAAACTATGATGTTACACGAACAGTTGCAAGGGACGGGGCACAGGGTGCTGCCCGAAATCGCTGATCCCGGCCGAGGGGGTTTTGCTACCAGTATTGAACGGTCGTGGAATTTTCGTGAGCGGATGCTCCTAAAGCAACTGTTATAAAGTGTAAGTGCCTTAAAATGCGATGGTTAACTTGTGTCTGAGCTTGCGCGTTTTCACGGTAGGCGCGGATGCCGGGCGAGACGAATTTGCGGCCGGACACAGCGTCCCTGCCACGTACCAACGAGCCAACAATTGACGGGGAGAGGTGTAGAATCCCGAGTCGCAGATCAGATGGTCAACCGAGGGACCTCCGCATGAATAACAAAGTGCGTAAGCACGAAAAAGCTGTCAAGAAGATTGAAGTTGCTGTCAGGAAGGCCCTGGGCAAAGGAGTCAGCAAAAAAAGTCGTTGAAGACGCCGTTGGCCAAGCAATCGTTAATGCCACAGAGAATGGTGTGGCCAAGAAAGCGACCATTAAGAAGTCAGCGCCAAAGAAAACTCATGTGAAGAGGGTGGTCGCCCGGAGATCCCCCGCGAAGGCGGCGGTTGCCAAGAGAACTCACGTGAAAAGTGTCGTCGCCAAGAAATCTCCCGCGAAGGGGGTAGTTGCCAAGGAGGCTCCTGCGGAGATGGCAGTCGCCAAGGAGGCTCTCGCGAGTTCGTAATGTCAATTTTTGCACCTTCAGCTTCCGATCGTCTTCCATTCGTCGCCCGGCATGATGCGCCTCATGGACTCGTCGAAGAGCGGAACGGTGAATGCAGTGTCGCCATGCGTCGGGCTCCAGATCATGCCCTTCGCTATCAGGGCGGCACGAGTCGGGCCCAGGGACTGCACACTTCGCGCCAGCTCTTCGGCGATATCCCCGGAGCGATGCGGCCCCGGGCCGAGGTCGGCCATGGCGCGGAGATATTTCTTCTCGACGGGCGTCAGGCGATCGAAGCGAACCCGGAAGAAGCTCTCGTCGAGTGCCGCGACCGCCTCCTTCGAAGCGTTGATTACGTCTTCCTGCTGGATCGGACTTTGGGGCGCGACGTCCCAGGTATGTTTGCCCCACTCCTGGAAAAAGTAAGGATAGCCCTTGGTCTTGTCCACGATCAGGTCTGCCGCCTCATCGAGGATCTCGGCCCCATCATGCCGGGCCGGTCTGACGATCGCCTCCTTGGCATCGGGCGGGCTCAGAGGCCCGATTTCGGGAAAGTCAAAGAGTCGTTCGGCGTAGGATTTGGCCTCGCCCATCCGCCCACGCAGCTGAGGCGGGCCTGCGCCAACCACCGTGACCGGCTGCTGTTCCTGGCTGCAGCGGTGAAGAGATGAAATGAGAGCCGCCATCTGCGGCTCTTCCACATATTGAAGCTTGTCGATGAAAATTACGACTGCGGTTCCTGCCGCCTTCGCGGCAACGCCCACCTGCTGGAGGAGGGCGGTCAGATCTCCCTCCAGATCGCCGTTGTCGGCGAGACCTGGCTCCGGATCGTAGTCGAGGTCCACCTCGATATCGGCGTAGGAGACCTTGAGTTTACCGGCGAAACCGGCCAGCGCCCGTAGTCCCCGGACGGCATAGTCTTTGTCGGCCTCCACCCTCCTCAGGCGCAGGAGGGCGAGCCGGAGTGCCGGGGCGAGGAGCGCGGGAAGGGAGCGGTTCGCCGGAGCCTCGATGCCCTCGGGGTAGATCATGCCCGTAAGGTCCGTCCTGACCATCGCCGCCGTATCGCCCATTCCCTGCCCCCCAAAGTCCATTCCAAACCAAACCGGCGGAAATCCGCCCAAAATCAGAAAAAAAGGAATCACTTGAGATAATAGTTGCTTATCGCAAGTAGAAATCTGGTCAGAACCTCTCATCTAAACCTCTTCATAAGGACAAACGAAAAGAACATAGAGATTCGTCCTGGTCCATCGGGACCGCCTGAGTGGAATGTTGATCGTGCAAGCGACCGTGGGTGTCGAACTGTAATTTGACGCAGTGCGTTTTCTTCCAAAAGGTTGACTGCAAATCGCAATTCGATGCGACATTCTGAGCAGCGTAAACACTCCGGAATACAAGTTTCCGAGGGCGAATCGTCGGAGGCAGTGCGATCAGAGGGGGCTTGGTCGATGGTAACTACTGACGAAATAACCTCGCGCATCATGGCGAAATGCAGGCGCTCAAATGCGCGCGCGAAAACATCGCGCCATGAATGCTTACCAAGTCAAAGCTAAACCCGGCACCGACACAGTTTGACGCTCAACCGGGATTCTTTTGAAATGCCTCTAGCTTGTTGTTCCCATTTACGCAAACAATGAATGTGTGAACTTTTACCCGTCAGCGCAAAACGAGGAGTATTTCGCCTCAAGAGGCGCAGTGATCCGCTCCTAAACTAAGCCGCCTCTGCTTTGATCGCATCGATCGCCGCTGCCATCTGGTTGTCTCCGCCCGCAACAGCATCGCCAAACGACCATGGCACAGACACGTTCGGAGTGATACCGTTCCCTTCAATTTGGGTTCCGTTGGCGCTGACGTATGCAGCTACTGGGATGACAAGACGATAACCAAACCGGAGTTTGCTCGCGCTTCGAGAGACGAGCCGGCCCGGAGTATCTGTCCCAACAATGGTGGCCAGGCCGTTTTGCTGGGCAAACTGCGCTACCATCTCCGCGGCACCCGTCGTATGTTCGTTAACGAGGATTACGGTTCGCCCACGATGCGCTCTGCGGCCGAGTCCTTCTGTGAAAAGGAAAACCGAGGTCTTCCCTAGAAATTTCAGCGCCAGCGCGGGGATTGCAAGCTTCGACCGCGGTACTTTGTCGAAGACCGGCAGGCTGGAAGGATCCTTCTTCTCAATTGCCATCTTTCGATTCTTGCTGTAGCCAATCGGCATGCGATCCGGGGTCAGGTAACTCATGAGAGCTAGGCCACCAATTCCGCCGCCGGGGTTTCCGCGAAGATCGATAATCAGGCGATCGCTCTTGAGTTGACTACCAAACAGAGCGTCAAGTTGATTCGCGAAGTCGATCCCAATCTTCCCCGGAAAGAGACTCACCTTCAGGTAATCGATGCCTCCAGGTTGCGTCTCTGCGTACAGAGCAGTCGGTTCCGCATAGGGGTTGTCTTTATATTCCGGCTCCGGCGTCCCCAGAATCAGCGCCATCTCCTTCGCCGGGCTGTTTCGTGAAATCACGATCGGGATTCTCTGTCGCATCTCAAATTGCGGACCAGACCGGTCGTTAGCTGTTGGCGCGAACGTCTTTCCGTTGATGCTGAGCAAAACATCCCCGGGACGCACCCCAGCACTTGAAGCAACGCCGCCAGGCAACACGTCCTGGAAGACCCACCGTCGCTCACTGCCAACTGTCTCAACCGTGAAGCTTGCATTGATTGCATTTCGCGGCGTAATCGGAGTGTGGTCTGAAAGCAGGGCGAGTGATTTTGGAGTGAGCTCCGCTAACATCTGGCTGACACGGGCATCGAACTGAGCGGTTGTGCCAGCGTCAATGACTGCACTGCGGTGACGATCCACGATCGCATGCCACCTGGCTTCGTCGAATGACGGATCGAAGTACTTCTCGGTAACCAGTGATTGGATCTTGTTTAGAAGTGATTGTCTTTGCGAAGCGGTAAGGTCCATATCCATCCTTTCGATATCAGAGTGTGCCGTTCGGATCGCCAACCAGTTGAACGTCTGCCCAGAAATAGGGTGGAAACCCTTTGTTCATCACCTCCACCTGGGCAGATCGAAGCGCGTCGATCTTGCGCTCGTGACGCGCCAGTTGAGAGTAGAACGAGATCATAAGATGCATGGTGGATTCATCCTCCACCTCCCACAGCGTGGAAACCACGGAATCGGCCCCGGCCTCGATGAAGGCATTGACCAGGTTCGCAACGCCGACTTCTCCAACCGGGCCGACACCCGTGTTGCATGCCGATAGCGTTACCAGTTTGGAATTGATCCGCATGCCACGAATTTCCCGGACTTGCAACAGCCCGTCATTGATACCCGACTTTTCGGGTGCAAAAACGAGCGCGGAACGGTCAGGATAGTCAAGGTCGACATAACCGTGGAGAGCGAGATGGATGACCTCGGGGTCGTCCGACACAGTCCTTTTGAAATTCGTCTCGGTGGCGTCCGTACCCAGCAGGATCGTGCTTGGCGGAGGCAAATCCTTTGCAATGCTCTCAACCTCCAGCTTGCTCTCAGGGAGCGGAATGAGCGCACTGCGCTGAGGCGCAGAGATTTCACGCACGACTCTACTGCGGGTATCGCGGATCTGGGTCCACGCGGCAACCCCCAGGAACGACGTTTGAATCCCCGCCTTCTCCCGAACGCGTTTTTCGAGAATGCTGTAAACCGTAGATGAAGGAACCACATCGACTGTGTGCCTGGAGATCACGTATGCGTCGTCCTTCATAAGAGCAGAGAACGGTAGCAAGTGCAGGGAGCCATCGGGAACGACGATGAGATTTGTGTTCTTTTCGATTTCTCGCACGGGTCCAAGCAGTTCCTTGTATAGGGCCTGTGCCAACGCCTTGTTTACCTTTTTCGATCGAATCTCGCTGATGTACCGTTCCGAGTCTGTCTCGATGCGCGATTTCGCAGTTAACTGATAGGGCGTCACCTCATTATGGGTAACTGCAAGCGCGTACGAACTTGGGTCAGCCAGCACATACTCAACCAGGACGGTATTGGGCGAGAGACTTCTCTGCAAATCTTCCAACGGTACAGGGTGGGTCGTTGTCTCCTGCGCCAAAGTGCTTGGCCCAAGAGCCAGTTCGGCATTGTAAATAGCCTTAGAAATTTTCGTCCTCGCGTCCGGGTCATCGGAGTTAACAAGTTCGAGATTGAGGCGTGTGAGCTCGCTTTCTTCAGGGGTGGGAGCATGCGGGACTTCGTTTACGTGATGCTCCAGAGCCTCCGCCTCGACCCGGCCCCTGATCTGTTCCAGAGTTCGCAGCGCGTCCGCATATCGCTGACGAGCACAAAGGAATGCAAAATACCCGGTATAAACATCACCCATCTCCACGAGCAGTTGTCGTTGAATATTTGTCGTCGAAGCATGGCGAATCATGGTGTCGACCAGGGCGATCCCTCGGAGGTAAAGGCTTTCCGCTTCCTTGGCACGGCCCATTTTCTCTGCGATCTCGGCTTTGATCGCAAGGTTCCGCGGCATGAGATAGAGCTCCGCCGGAATCTTTGTATTTGCGGTGATGGCGGAATCAATCGCGGCGAGCGCGGATGGCAAGTCGTGATTCTGCGCATATGCCTTTGTTAATAATCCGCCGGCATCGGTGATCCCACGAAAGTTCTTAATCCTTATCGAGTACTCCAGTGAACGGTTGTAATCTGCAATTGCGGCTTCCCAGTCGCCACGTTCGCCATCGATTCGTCCGCGTGAGAGGTAGACCTGCGATTTGTAGCCGTCGTAGGGCGTTTTCTCCAATTGGGCCAACGCTCTATCGGCCAATGCTAAAGCGTCTTCCGGTCGATGAAGCCCCACGAGCGCGTCAATCTTG
>Ga0207028_1033_pt1 | contig 12849 bp, 17 predicted proteins | sample Alteio_BWMinCont_41_FD_153287 | JGI IMG/M metagenome (GOLD analysis project Ga0207028, IMG submission 153287) | Enriched cells from forest soil in Barre Woods Harvard Forest LTER site, Petersham, Massachusetts, United States -... | ecosystem: Environmental > Terrestrial > Soil > Temperate forest >... | reverse complement strand
TGTGCTGAACTTGCCAAACCGGGCGGAAGCGTGTTTTTCTCCACGCTTAATCGCAATATGAAATCCTATCTTTTTGCTATCATAGGCGCGGAATACGTATTAAATATTATTCCTAAAAATACCCATGATTATGCAAAATTTATTCGTCCGAGTGAATTATCCGAGTGGGCGAGAAAATCGGGATTAATAGTCAAAAATATGGCGGGGTTGACTTATCATCCTCTTAATAAGACATATAAATTATGTGATGATATTTCGGTGAATTATCTGGCGCATATGATTAAAAAATAAATTTTTTCAGAACAATATCAATCCACAATATTTAACAAAATTTTTAAAATCCATATCACACGTAATAAGCGAAACCTTATGATCAATACAACTTTGTGCAATAAGAGTATCTGCTAAACGCGCTTTTAACTTTTTGGAGATTAATTTAGACCGATTTATTCCAGCTCTTTGCCAATAATTTTCTGTAAGCTCTAAAAGTGGAAGTTCCTCGATTTCATGGACGAACTTTGCTGGTAAAAATGGATCGCTTAAGATTTCAACTAAAACTGTAGGAGGCAAAACTAATAAATGATAGGCAAGTACATCGTCCAACTTGTCTGTTTGGGCATTATTTTTACCTTGAAAATAATCTATTAAAACGGAAGTATCTGCAGCAATCATTATTTACCTGTCTTTTCTCAAATCTTCTAAATCTATAGAAAACGTGACCTTCCCTCGCATGTTGCGCAAAGCCTCATAAGCGCCAGCATGCGCAAGTTGCGTTAAGGCTATTTTTATAGTATCAGTAATACCTTTTCCTGTTGCGGCTTGAGCCTCATGTAATAAATTAACAGGAATATGTGCTGTTATTTTTTGAGTTTGTTCATGTGCCATATTCATCACCTCTTTTACGTAAAGCATACCATAACGACTTACGTAAATCAAGATCATGTATTTTCTTAAATAATCACTGAGTTATCATTTTAAGCTTACGTTAATCTTTCTGCTGTATAATTGCCTAATTAAATAACATTAGACGAGGTTTTCACTATGTTTTCATCACCTATAGATCCTAAAAAGCTCCGCGTAATTGCTAAAATTGAAGCACTTACAAAAGAACAACAAAACATAATTGGATTAAAAAATTCATTAGAGAAAATCCGCCATGGTGAAACTAAACAACAGAACAAATCATTAGCTAAAAAGGACACACCATTAGCTAAAAAATCATTAACAGAACTTACTCAAGATGTTATTACGCTTAAAATGAATCTTATTGCATTAAAAAAAGAATTAATTCAACAAATGCAAGGAGAGTATCAGTGTTGGTGGACAGGCTACATGAGCGGTATTCTCCTCCGGAATAAAATGGATTATAAGAATAAAGTTCTTGCTTTGGTTGATTTTTCATCTCAAGACGAGACTATCCAACGTTTTGAGAACCTTAAGCATGTTAATTACCACGGATATGGTGAAAAGTTATATCTTGACTGTATGAACATTCCTCTTGAAACTAGCGAGCAGAAAAAAGCAGAAATGCTCATCCCTCGCCTCCATCAAATCCACAAAGACGGAGTTGAAATAATAAAAAAGATACAAGACTACATACATCCAGATCTGAGTTTAAATGAACTAAATCAATTAGTGGAAGAAGCTGAGAAAAATATAAACGAATGTAGATTAAAAACAACCGAAGAAGTAGAATGTTTTTTCGATCCGTTTTTTAAGAAACAATATGATACACGGGTAGATATTTCAAAAAGGATAGCAGAGATCGAAGAATTCAAATCATTCTCACCTCCCTCGGAGGATGCTCCTCATCAAATCGATCGTACGCTAGCATGGGATATTCAACATGAAGATGACATTTTTGCTATAACAAAAAACTCATTAAACCAGGATCAAAAAAAGACAGCGGATAGGCTGATAGAGAAAGGAAAGAAACTGCTAATAGCATTAGGAGAAAAATCTGCTGCGATATCTGAATTTAATAAACAATACTCCAAAGCAGGTAGAGTATCTGATTTTGTTAGATTATCTATCAAAGTTGAAGCATTAAAAAATGCAGTCGATCAACAACAATCGGAACCGGTCGTTTTGCATGCTTCTTCCCCTACCATGCGACGATAAAACACTGATGGCTCAGAGCAAGATAATTTTATTTTTTTACTTTCTCTGAGCATCAACCAACCGCAAATATAAATTTTTCCCAAAAAAACCATGGGCGCAGTACCCTTCAAACACAACTATATCGCTAACGCATAAAACTGTTCGAATGCCGTTGAATTTTTTGCATCAGCGTGTTGCCCCTTCTTCAGCAAACGATAAAGTTCAATCCCAGCCAGTGTTGCTTTTCCGGCAATCTCAGTTATCGGCTACAAATTTTTTTGAATACTTTATTGATTGTTTTTTAATAGTTTTATAAAGTTATTAAATTTATTTTCTTCACCTTCTCGTTTCGCCCACTCTTTTACTTTATGGATTTTAATAGGCTGCTTTTCTGCAATCCAAACTGCTTGATCTAAACATTGAAGATCATTCCAATGGAAATAGGCAGCCAATCTATCCATTACACTTTGAGTTGGGGATAATAATTTAAGCTTATATCCTTTAAAATCAAGTTCCGATTCAGCTTGCACGAGCTGATTTCCAATAGCTAATGGCCCTGAAGGAAATTCCACAAAAAAATCAGTTTGTCTGTGTCTAAACTCCTTACCATGCTGTTCAAAACCTAATTCTTGCATTGCTTTACTAATAGATTTTTGATCTGCTGGACTAATAAAATCAGCATCATATGACATGTATTTATTTTCAGTATAAATTGAAACAACTGCACCGCCTGTTAATACTGTTGAAATACCTTTTGATTGAAGGTAGGAAGATATTATTGCTGCAAATTCACCAATAGTCATTTTTCTAGATATTTTCATAAAGGTTTACCTGTGCGACGTGGACGCTGACGTTGCCGATAATATTTTTCAACTTCCTCTCGAGGTAACTGATTAAGAATTTTTTTTAATAAATTTTCTAATTCATTTTTATAAAAACATCGAGGATTAAATGTATACAATCTAAGACTGCCTTTATCACGAGCAACTAAAATCCCACCATTTTCAAATCGGAGAAGTTGTTTGCGGACTTGAGACTTGGATATCTTAAAAGTTTCCGAAATTCCTGAAATATAACCTTCTCCATAATTAGTTATATAAAGAAGTATTTTCTCTGCCGTGCTATTACCCACTAAAGATTCAATCATGAGTTAACCTTAGTACTATATAATAGTACGATCGTTCTATTTAATGGTACTTGTTTTTTACATTTAAATCAAGTTTAACAATCAATGAGGGTTCGGAGGATCACTTATTCAGACCATCAACCAACCGTAAATATAGATTTTTCCTATCTTCAGTCACTTTTTTTATCGAATAAGTCTCTTTGACCGTCTCATAAAGATTACTCCCCAACTGCTGAATTAATTCAGGTGAGTCGACCAAATATTTAATGAATTTATACCAATCTTTAGTATTTTTACGGCTATCAATTAACACACAATTACCCTCGGGATTCCATTCGCCATGAGATCCATAGGCATTCACCGTATCCAAACGATATGGCCCGAAATCCTGTGCAATGATAGCTTTTTTATGAAAACCCGCTTCTAAAATTTTTAACTGACTTTTACATTGATTAAACATACTTTCATGAAGCGGCGCTAAAGCAATATCAAATAAACGATAATTCAAGGCATAATGACTCACAGGCAGACTCCACACACGTCTATAAGCTTCATTTGCAACATGGGGGTATTCTTGTTTACTAAAACTTAACAAAAAATCCTTGTATGGCTTACTTACAATTTTATAATCGTCCGTAAAAATTTTTTCGTACTCAAACCATTGAGATTCAGTAGGCTTAATACTTCTTTTTACGATTTCACCCGTTTTTTTATTAATAATATTCGCGTGACCATCAACACTAAATCCACATAAAACAAATTGTATTTTATCGAGCAAACCATCGTTTTTACATCGACCCACCATACCTTTTAATATTTCTAAATCTTTTACATGTGTAGAACCACCCAGCCATCCTATTCTAATTCTATCACTAGGCTCGTGTTGTGGTTTAAACTGTTTTTCGTCAGGATCTATTGCATTTGGAATCACATACACATTTTTACTATGTTTTCGAATTTCATCAGCAAATAGAGATGTCGTCGTCGTAATATGCTTAGCTATTTTAATATGATGAAGTCCTTCTTTCTCAAGTCCTTTCACTTTGTTGGTAGCATAATTCGGATGATAGGGTGATAAAACCCAATGATCATCAATATCCATGATAGTCACCACCCCCGCCTTATCTAATTTTTCTAATAAATTCGGCAGCTTTTCTGTCTCACCCAAAGTTTTGTGATAATGAATAATATCGTAATCTGTCAGCCATTCGTCATTTCCATCTGCGATAGATGGATCAAACTCAATGTCGATATCAAATAAATCAGCATAGTTCTCGCGCATATGAACATGCGGCTTGATACTTCTGAAATAACCCACTCCCTCTCTGTCGGACGGAACAACTAAAACTTTTATTTTACGCATCACAACTTCCTTTTCACTGTAAAAAACTTGATTATTCAATAGATTCAACTACAATAAAAACCCGAATATATAACCCTTTCAGTGATGACTATGTCTACTTCAACTCTCAAACGCCTATCGCTTCTCGCGGCTATCGCGGCCATTTCGTTAAGCAGTATAAGTTATTGGTGGCAAAAAAAACATTATGTTAACACGGATGATGCCTACATCAACGCTAATATTGTGCAAATTGCACCTCGAGTGACAGGTCAAGTCACTCAATTGCATATCCAAAATAATCAATATGTTACACTCAATCAACCGTTATTCGATATAGATTCAACACCCTTTGAAATTGCTGCCACCGAAGCTCTGGCCCAACTGGAAAAAAATCAATCGCAACTTAATATTGCAACGCTCACTTCCAATAGAATGGTGAAATTAGTCAAAAAAAATGTAGCATCGGAACAGGAAGGCGACAATGTTGAAGCTAATCTACGTTCTGCCATGGCTGCTATTCAATTAGGCGAAGCCAATCTCAAAAAAGTAAAACTTGACTTAAGCTATACCAAGGTTGCTGCTCCTCTTTCAGGCTGGGTCACTAATGTCACTTTACGTTCAGGGAGCATAGTGCAAGCCAATCAACCTTTGTTTGCTCTCATCAGCGATGAGGTTTTCTGGGTAGATGCCAACTTCAAGGAAACCGACATAAGTAAAATACATGCCGATCAAAAAGTTGATGTGATCGTGGATATGTATCCCAAACATCATTTCAAAGGCATAGTCGAAAGCATTAGCGGAGGCTCTGGCACTGCGTTCTCATTATTACCTCCTCAAAATGCTACCGGTAATTGGGTCAAAGTCACACAACGTGTTCCTGTTCGTGTTCGCATCATAAACCCTGATCGAGAACATCCTTTACGTATAGGTACCTCAGCTACGGTGAAAATCCATATCGGGTAACCATGAAAAATATTTATGAAAATTTTTCTCCTTTTGATCGATGGTTAATTACCATCGCGGTCATGAGTGCAACCCTCATACAAGTATTAGATACAACCATAGTGAATGTTGCACTGCCCACTATGCAAGGCTCGCTGAGTGCCACATCTGACGAAATCACATGGATATTAACTAGTTATCTCGTTTCATCTGCGATCTTTATGCCTTTAACCGGTTATTTTAGCGATACACTTGGCCGTAAAAATTATATGTTGATTTCTATTTTTGGCTTTGTCATCGCCTCGGGTCTTTGCGGCGCTGCCACGTCTATTTCAGCCATGGTATTATTTCGTTTTTTACAAGGTGTCTTTGGCGCAGCCTTAGTACCGCTTTCCCAAGCTATTTTAGCCGACATCTATCCACCTGAAGAACGCGGCAAAGCGATGGCTATTTGGGGCATAGGCGTTATGGTAGGCCCCATTTTAGGTCCCACTTTAGGCGGCTATTTAACAGAAATTGCGACATGGCGTTGGACTTTTTATATCAATTTACCCATAGGTATATTTGCATTTTTAATTGCATGGCAGGTGATGCCTGATAGTGATAAAAAATCCAGAAACATGGATTGGCTCGGACTGATCTTATTATCATGCGGCATCGGCGGAACACAATATGCTTTAGACCGTGGAAATAAAGCCGATTGGTTTGCATCCAGTGAGATTTGGATAGCGAGCATCTTAGCCATCGGTGGTCTGATAGGATTTTGTGTCAATAGCTATTACCAAAAAAATAAATCAGTTTTTGATATACGTATTTTTAAAGACCGTAATTTTTTAGTTTCCAGCTTGATACTCGCTATGTTTGGTCTAAGCGTTTTTGGCGGCATGGTGATACTACCCCTGCTACTTGAAAATTTACTCAACTATCCTGTCATCACAACAGGATTTGCTATGGCTCCTAGAGGCATAAGTGCCATGATAAGCATGATGATTGTGAGCAAACTCATTAAAACCGTAGATCCGCGCATCCTTGTGATCGTAGGTATTATGTTTTGCGCCTTAGGTTCTATTCCAGGAACTTATTATAATCTGGAGATCAATACCTGGTGGGTTGTCTGGCCCTTAATCATTCAAGGCTTCGGCATTGGATTGATGTTCGTGCCCTTATCTGCTGTGGCTTATTCAACGTTACACGACTCCATGCGCGCAGAAGCTGCAGGGTTATTTAGCCTTCTACGTACCATGGGATCATCCATAGGTATTTCCATCATTATTACTTTATACACTCGACACACTCAAATAGCCTGGAACCAATTAAGCGGTTTTGTAAATCCTTATAATCCTGCACTCACAAGCTATTTACAAAATATGCATCTTGATATCCATCAGCCACTATCCATTCCACTCATCGCAAATGAACTTGGGAAACAAGCTCAAATGATAGCTTTTGTGGATGTTTATGCTTTTATTGCTTGGAGTATATTGGGTATGTTGCCTTTGGTGTTTTTTGTTAGGCGTTATAAATCAAAATAAATACATTTTATTAATCTTTGATCAAAGTTTGACAGGTTAATTTTGTTCAATTATAATTGCCCTTCATTTTATTTAATAATTAACGAGGACTTAAAAGATGCAACGCACACTACCAACTCCTACAGTAGAATCAGATGAAGAACCCGACTTTGAAGAATTAGAGTGCATGAGAATGGAAACGGAAATATCAGGATATATTACTAAACAAGAACAGTTTATAGGTAAAGAAGATGTAAATTATTTCCTACAAAAACTTGATAATTTGTCATATTCCATTGGCATCAAGGCTTATATAAGGAAACTTGAGATAATTGGACTGGAGCTAAAGATTCATGTATTAGAACAAATAAGAGAAAAGGAGTTCAAATCCATAAGTCACCGTGCTGCGTTTTTTAAGATACCCGAATACATGGGATATATTTCAAAGTGGAAATTACTCATTGAAAATGCGAAACAAGAACTTAAGTTAGTACAACAAGACTCTTCTAAAGCATTAGACACTCTATTTGATGCTTGCAAAAAGCTTCGTTCATATATCGATGATATACCGTCATGGAAAAACTATTGTGCATCGTTAATCGCTGCATCATATACTGATGGTACACCGGCTAGATATGAACGTAAAGTTATATATATACCATCCAGTCGAGTACCCAGTCTCGAGCAGAAGCATGAAAAATCAAATGTTTCTGATGAAGAAGATACATCGGATAAAGAAAACAAAGGCCCAACGCTTACTTTGCCTCCTTTGTCTACTTTTAAACGACGATAAACCACCACATCCTCCACGCGCAAGTGTGGAGAAAGCTTAAAATCTCACAGATTAACCGAATCTATATATAACCTATTGAATCATAATATTATATTTTGATCGTATACTTTGGTGTGTATAATGTGTATAATAAATTAATGTGTGTAGAAAAATATGAATAGTAGAGAAATAATAAAAATTTTAGAAAGAGACGGATGGATAAGACACACTCAAAAAGGTAGTCATTGTCAATATAAACACCCAATAAAAAAAGGCAAAGTTACAGTACCCCATCCAAAAAAAGATTTACCTAAAAAAACTGTAACGAGTATTTTCAAGCAAGCCGGAATAAATCCGGAGAAGGAGTAGACATATGCAATACCCAATTTTTATCCATAAAGATGAAGATAGCGCTTATGGAGTTATTGTTCCTGATTTGCCTGGCTGTTTTTCTGCTGGAGATACCATCGAAGAAGCTATTCAAAATGCCAAAGAAGCTATTGAATGCCATATAGAGGGACTATTGCTTGACAATGAATCTATTCCTCTAAAAAGACCGATTGAGGAACATCTTGAAGATCCTGATTTTAGAGAAGGGCTGTTAGCTGTAGTTAAAGTCGATATTTCAAGGATTTCTGGTAAGACTATAAGAATCAACGTAAGTATACCCGAAAGATTCTTAAAGCAGATTGATGATTATACGGAACATCATGGCGGCAATAGATCGGGTTTTTTAGTTGATGCAGCTTTAAGCTATATGTCAGCACATGCAGCGGCTCAGTGAGCCGCTTGATTATTAAAAACGCCTTCTTGCCAAACTCAATCCATCACCTATAGGCACCATACTTAATGTAATACGCTTATCGCTCACTAAGATTGCATTAAGCTCTCGAATGATAACGGTATCTTTATCATGGATGGAATCGTTTGCGACTTTCCCACCCCATAAAGTATTATCAATCGCAATAACACCTCCTGGACGCACGAGCTGTAATGTTTTTTCATAGTAATGAATATAATTAGCTTTATCCGCATCAATAAACGCAAAATCAAAAGTATCCGCACTACCATTGAGTAATAATACATCAAGCGTTTCAAGTGCTGGAGCCAAGCATAAATCAATCTTTTCAGACATTCCCGCCATTTGCCAATATTTTTGTGCTATTTTTGTCCATTCTACATTAATATCACAAGCCACCACTTTGCCATCCTCAGGTAATGCCAATGCCACAGCAAGCGTGCTATAACCTGTAAACACCCCCACTTCTAAGGTTTTACGTGCGCCCATTACCTCCATTAAAAAACCCATAAATTGACCTTGCTCTGGCGATATTTGCATCTGGCTCATGCTCATCTTGTGAGTTTGTTCACGTAATTTCGCTAAAACCTCAGGCTCACGCAGTGAATTTCGCTGAAAATAATGATAAAGTTCCGGAGTAAAATTTAAGGTTACGTCTGACATACGGTCCTTCCTGATGTTATAATATGTCATGCTATAAAAATTGGAGTAAAAGGTCTATGAGTACAGGTATGATTATTCTTATTGTTGCCATCGTAGTGATTGGCTTTATCATTCTTACGTATAATAAATTAATCGCACTGATCGAAGCTATCCGAAACAATCAAAAACAAATCGATATCCAATTAGATAGACGATTTAAAGTTTTTGAATCATTGATCAATGTAGTAAAAAAATACATGGATTACGAACAAACGACATTAAAAGATGTTGTCGCTCTACGTAATCAAGCGCAACAAGCGAAAGCTAACGGCGATGAAAAAGCGCGTATTGCGGCTGAAAATAAAATATCGGATATTGCCTCTCATATTAATTTAGTTTTTGAACAATACCCACAGCTTAAAGCTAATGAAAACTGCATACAGCTACAAGAAGAAATCGTAAACACCGAAAATAAATTAGCTTATGCCAAACAGTCTTATAACGATAGCATAGAAAGCTATAATGCAAATAAAAAAGCATTTTTTACTTCCATGATAGTAGGCATATTTAAATCCAAACTGGATTTTGACTTCCCTTATTGGCAACTCGGTGAAGGTAAAGTGGCCGAGCAAGAAAACTATACGGTAAAATTATAAGCATGGCTCGATCACCTATCAATTTATCTGGCAAATCAGTTGATTGGCGCAAATCTTTACGCGCCAATAATCGCAAAACCTATATGGTCATGGGTTTATTTTTTTTCATTTATTTTGCGCTTGGTATGCTTGTCGATACTTACATGGTCATTGAATTGTATCCTAATGCTCCTCTATCAACGGTTGTTTTTTTACTTATCACGTTTAAGATTTTTCCCATTGCAACCGTCGTTATGTTAACAATTGCGGGCATTTCATTATTTGTAACAATCACCCTGAATAACCGTTTAATGCTACTAGGTACTGAATACAGAGAAATTAATCCAAACACTGCCAAAACCTTCGCAGAAAAACAATTATATAATATCGTCGAAGAGTTAAAAATTGCTGCGGGTTTACGATATATGCCCAAAGTATTTATCATTCAAGCCAATTATATGAACGCATTTGCAAGTGGTTATAGTGAAAAATCAGCTATGGTTGCCATTACCGAAGGTTTGATGCAAAAACTTAATCGAAGTGAATTACAAGCTGTCATGGCACATGAAATAAGCCATATACGTCATCTTGATATCAAATTAACCTTGGTTGCATCGCTATTAGCCAATTTAATGATTATGGTGCTCGATATGTTTTTTTATCAAGCCATGTTTGGAGGTCGTCGAAGTAACGATGATAGAAAAAACATGCTTGCTGCTGTGATTATGGTTTTACGTTATCTATTACCCATCATCAACGTTTTATTACTTCTTTACTTAAGTCGTACCCGTGAATACATGGCCGATGCGGGTTGCGTTGAATTACTTAGAGATAATCAAGCATTAGCATCTGCTTTACTAAAAATTAGCGGCGATTATGTTACACATCATGATGAATACTCTGCTGTTTCGCAACAAACCTCGCATGAAAACGTAAGACGCGAAGCTTATATTTTTGATCCTGCATCAGCCGGCATCAAAGGTTTTGTTTCTGTAAGTGATATGTTTTCCACTCACCCTAACATAAAAGACCGCCTGGCTGCGCTAGGGTTTAAGTATAATGACAAATAATATTGGCATCTTACTTACGAACATTGGCACCCCCAGTGAACCTACCCCTGCTGCCGTACGTTCTTATTTAAAAAAATTTTTAAGTGATAAACGTGTTGTTGAACTTTCACCATGGATTTGGTGGCCCATATTATATGGCGTTATTCTGCCATTTCGATCCAGGAAATCTGCAAAACTCTACGAATCTATTTGGACAGATCAAGGCTCTCCCCTGCTTGTCTACTCAAAAAAAATAGCTGCTAAACTCGAAGAAAAAATGCAACTTCCTGTAGCATTAGGCATGCATTATAGTTCGCCATCCATAGAAGAAGCATTAGATAAACTTAAATCTCAACATATCTCTCGAATAATTATTTTACCGCTTTATCCCCAATACTCTGGAACAACCACAGCAGCCACTTTTGATGCTATGGCCAAGGGTTTAAAAAAATGGCATGTATTACCTGAGATTCAAACCATTAACGATTACGCAAACCATCCACTTTATATCCAAGCCATATGTGTCAGCATTCAAAAAACATGGCATGAACGCGGATCAGCTAGACATGTATTATTTTCTTTTCATGGTATCCCAAAAAGATTTACAGATTTAGGCGATCCCTATCAATCACTTTGTGAACAAACGGTACAATCTGTTGTTAATAAGCTGCAACTACCTAATGCAGACTGGTCAATTTCGTTTCAATCAAGAGTGGGGCGTGGCCAATGGACATCACCTTATACGCAAGAAATTTTAACTGCTTTACCTAAAAAAGGGATAACTGAGATAGACGTTATTTGTCCTGGATTTGCAACGGATTGTTTGGAAACCTTAGAAGAAATTAATATACGCGGCAAAAAACAATTTTTAAAGGCAGGTGGAAAATCATTTCACTATATACCCGCACTCAATGACAGTGATGAACATATCGCTATGTTGGAAAAAATTATTCTAAATGCTATGATCAAACCATAATGTGTTAAGGAAAACACTCGTGTTAATCATACGTTTATTAATTATCATTATCGGATTATTTGGTTTCACACAGCCTACAAATGCTTCAGACGACTCAGGACCTGGCGTTAGTTTCACATACCCTCTTATCGTTTCCGAACCTGAAAATTTGCACGGTTACAGAGCATCCATTTTCTATCAACCCGAACGTCTGATTTGGCCATATATTAAACTTTACTTTGACGCAAGTTTTGGTCACTGGTGGGACTATACGAAGTCTAACGATGCACCGACTAATGGTTCTTTAGATATTTACTCTATCGCACCTGTCGTCAGAGTGTATTATAAAAATAGTTCTTTTATTACACCATTTATAGACTTAAGCATAGGATTTTCTTATTTAACCGAGACACGAATTTATAAACGTAATTTAGGAATGCATTTTTCCTTCCAAGATCAACTTGCTCTAGGCGCCAGTTTTGGTAAAAGACAACAGTTTTCTGTAAGCATGGGTGGACTCCATTATTCTAATGGTTCTTTATGCAACAGAAATAGTGGTATGACTATTCCATTATTCATCAATGTAGGATACCGTTTCTAATGCTGTTACGGTAAACTTGCCAAATGCGAAGACGTATAACTATCAAAAATCATGTCCAGGAAATACAGCTGACGACCCAGCGATGTATTGTTGCGATCGTCATTATGCTTATACTTATTGCTTTGTTGATTATTCGATTAGGTTATTTACAAATTTCGCAACACGATGTTTATACCACTTTGTCTAAAAAGAATTGGTTAGATATTGTTCCAATCGAACCCACACGAGGGCTTATTTACGATAGAAATGGCGTTTTGCTTGCTGAAAATGTACCCGTTTTTAGTTTAGATATACTTCCCTATAAAATACATAATATTCCTCAAATGCTTGCTGAAGTTTCTAAAATCATTCCTTTAAGTGACACAGAAATTGCAC
>Ga0207028_1171_pt1 | contig 12852 bp, 13 predicted proteins | sample Alteio_BWMinCont_41_FD_153287 | JGI IMG/M metagenome (GOLD analysis project Ga0207028, IMG submission 153287) | Enriched cells from forest soil in Barre Woods Harvard Forest LTER site, Petersham, Massachusetts, United States -... | ecosystem: Environmental > Terrestrial > Soil > Temperate forest >... | reverse complement strand
CTTTCTCCGCCTCAGCCAGAAAAAGAAATGACATCAGACGAATCTAAACAAATGCTAGAAAAAGAAAAAATCATGCTTGCATTTGATTTAGAAAATATCAGTCTCGTGGAAGAAAATAAAGAGGGTGAGATCAAGATAATTTTTAGTAACAAAGCGAACATTTGCAGCATAAAAAAATTCGAAAATGCTTTAATCAATAACGAGATCTTGCATTTTTCAGAAATTAATACTGATTTTAATAGTTTTCTTCAAAAAGCTCACTACATTACTATATTGAATTATAGTAAGCCTGAGTTTATTAATTTGGTTAAAGGGAAATGTAAAGAAAAAATAAAGAATTTATCCAATCCACGCCCACAAAAAATGTCTGGCGTTGATGATATGGATTAAAAAAATAGATTGTTATGCTCATCAAATAATCTCTGTAATTGGGCAGCCATATCGATTGCGACCACAACCGCAGCGCCTTCTTCACAAGGGGCACGTAGCGACTTGCGTAAGGTCTTGTGAAGGTGACCAGTTGTGGTACGATTGAAGGAGTAGACGGGATGGGATAGTTATCTTAAGCGCGGCAAAGATGTTTGATTATTGTTCTTTAAACATTGCCTACTTTGTCTGGGCTTGTTGAAAAAGCTGTTTAATATTGCTACACCCATATTGGTCCCTCTATTTTCGGAAGAGATACACATATAATGTATAATGTGCTACTCAAAATTAAAAAAGGAATATAACAATGCCTGGTTCAAATCCACGTATGTTTAATAATAAGGGTAATAGTTTGTACGCAAGAAGAGCTATTGCAGAAAAACTTGCTTCCGAAGGTGATCCTGAAAAAAGAAAAAATTTAATGATTTCAGCAATGCTTCAACCTCATAGTAAAGAAATAGTTACCGGTATACTCGATAAATTTAAGGAAGAATTTGATGAATTTAAATATCAAAAAAAACTTATTATAACCGCCGTGTTAGAGTTACTTGAATGTTCAGAAATAACTGCTAATGATATCCTTAATAAATTTGTGGGCTATCATTCAAAGAATCAAGAATATCAGTTTAATGAAAAAGACTATGATATACCTATTAAAAAGCCTGAACATTTTTTGTAAATTAGCATTGCGGTTTTTAAAAATTTCTAAAGAAGAAACAATCGCGGTAAAAAACGCTTGGAAAGCTCAATCCGTTTTTGATGAATCTGCTGAAGAAACTTTAGAAAAAAATGAAGAAAGTTCTTGCCTAGGTTGTGCAATTATATAGATAAATTTTTTGATAATTTTTTCCTAAATGGACCGGGATTATTGAAAAATGCCCGGTTTTTTTTATTATAAAAAAAACCATGATTTGATATAATTCATTTTAAGATTATTTATACTTTTGAAGTGAATTATGCAAGGTCAAAAACAATATCAGCAACAACTATTTTATTATTTCGATATCGAGTCATTAATACCTAGAAATCATTTATTACGAAAAATTGATAAATGCATCGATTTAAGCTTCATACGAGATCTTACCGAATCATTTTACTGTTCGAATAATGGCAGACCTTCCATAGATCCCGAAATTTTCTTTCGTATTGTTTTAGTAGGGTATTTTTATAATATTCAATACGATCGACAACTTTGTGAAGAAATTCAGTATAACTTGGCTTATCGTTGGTTTTGCAAATTATCACTTGAAGATACTGTTCCTGACCATTCATCCCTAACCAGAATACGTGATCGTTTAGGAGTGAATATATTTCAACAATTTTTTAATAAAATTATAGAACAATGCAAAGAATATGGATTGGTTAAAAGTGACATTGATGTAATGACCGACAGCACTCTGATTAATGCAAATGCTTCAATTGATTCTATGATGCCTAAAAATAATGAAAGCCAGGAAGAAACAACAAAGACGGTTTCTAAAAAAATCAATTACAAAAAAATTAGCAATAAAACACATATAAGCACTACCGATCCTGATTCAACACTTTCGTTTAAAAAAGGAAAATCTCAAGGTTTAAAATATAAAGCTCACATGACTATTGATACAGAAAGTCGCGTTATACTAGATACAAAAATTACGACAGGTGCTTGTCATGATTCCCAAGTATATGTAGAACAATTACAAAATGTTATTGAAAACCATGATATTCATATAAGCAAGGCTATTGCTGATCGAGCTTATGGTTCTGGCGAATCACTGCAATCTTTAATTGATCATGGCATTGAACCTATAATTCCTTTATTTAGCGGGAAAAGTGGTTCTATCGTAGGTGAAGCAGATGGCTTTATATACGAAGAAGATCAAGATCGTTATCGTTGTTCGGCAGGAAATTATCTTACACCTTTTCCTTCAAAATTAGATGATGGCCGCATTGGTTATCGTTTGAGTGGGAAAATTTGCAAAAATTGTCCTATTCAGCAATCATGTAAAGCAACTGTTCTTAAGCATCATATGAGATTGATCAGACGGCATCCACATCAAAAGTTATTTGAGCACTTTTTGGTGAAAATGAAAACCGAAGCCTTTTATTTAAGGATGACCGAACGTTTTTGGAAAATGGAAGGTACAATAAGTGAAGCCAAAAATCGGCATTGTTTGTCTCGAGCAAAATACAGAGGCATGAAAAAGATGCAGATTCAGGCTTATATGAGTGCAAGTGTCCAAAATATGAAAAGGCTGATAGTAGCTTTTTTATATTTAATGTTTTTATTGCTCATTCTGAAAAAAGTGAGCAAAAAATGAAGTTAAATTTAAAAATTAAATATTAGTTTTAAAAAAAACCGGGCTTTTTCAACAGTCCCGTCTATTTTCGGCAATGTTTAAAAATCCATATTATTTACGTATATTTTCTGTCTCTTGATACAATGAAATTGAATGTATAAAATGCGTTTGAAAATTGATATTCAAACATAATCAATAAAAAATGAGGTTAATAAATGACAATACCGAACGACTTAAAGCCTGAAGCACAACAATCTAATACGGCCATTATTTTAAAAAAATTCATTGAATCAACATCTCGAATACATTTGTATGCTTTTGATTACTTTAGGGATGATGTAGATGTAGAGACATTAAAGTTGGATATGGAGAGCAACAAACATAAGAACATTTCCACAAAAGAAGATACAAAAGCTAAAGAGACGAACAGCTCGATTGAACCCCCATATAAGGGTCATACTAATGACATGTATGCATCAATAAGGGGAGATGGTTATAAGACTCTTGATGAAGAACAGCGTGTTGAGCCAATAGTATCAAATCATAAGATGGGAAAATAACTTTTCATCAAAAATTAAATTTACAATGAGCAACTCGGGCTTTTTCTATCTTTACCGAGTTCGACCCATTTAGGTAATGTACCTCACATAAAATCCCTGAATTCAGGGGTTTTATTGTTACTGGAACAAAGCCCAAATACCGTTTTCGGCAAAGTAAGGTCATTTTTCCACAAACAATCAAATTAATTAGGCCTAGAATAATACAAATCACGCCAAAACCCGCACCTTGCTCCACTCAAACCCACTCACTTTGCTCACAAAAAACGCTTCCCCAACTTTAAGCTCCTGTTTAATCTGATCCGGATGCACGATAAACTCTCTGTTACGTCTCACCGTTCCCATCCCTGTCGTACCTTGACTCGTATTAAGCTGTGCTGTAACAGTAAAAGCATCTTTCGTGCCTATCCAATTAGCCACAGCTTCAGCACTTTCTTGATCGTTTAGGCGATGACAAATCATAGTATTCACGCAATTCAATACCTGACTTTTAAAACAATCATCCACCTGATCTAAATCAGCTAATCCTTGAGTACCGAATATAGCATGCACGCCTTTGCCTCTACCCATATTCACCAGGTTTAAGACCTGCTCTCCGGCAAATACCGAAAACTCATCAAACACAGCAAACAATGGATGTTCATTCGCTTTATGACGTTCGATGACAGCTTTAATATCGTTAATCACTAACTTACCAAGCACCTTTGAAAAGCTTGGGAATCGTAAAGCAGGAAGTGCAAAATAAACTATGCCTTTTTGTTGAATAACGTCCAATAATGAAAATGAACTTCCATTACGTTCAAAGAAATAACCTAGTTCTGAATTTATTAAGATATCTAAATGCGCTTGTAACCCACTGATATCCTTCATTTCATAACTTTTAAGTTGTTGCACTCGCTTCATAAGCGATTCGTCTTGGGTTGTATGAGCAAGTGAAACTAAATTTTTATATACAAGACAATCCATGACTTGATGTAAATTTAAATGTATCGATGTTTTTAATAACACTCGAAAAGTGGTTTGCAAGTAAGCTTCTGCAATGGATCGGTAATAATCACTGCTCCATTCATCTTTTAAACATACGATTTTATCTTTCAGTTCCGTAAATCCACCATTTGCCAATGGATCATAATGACGGTTTTCATCACAGTTGAATCCAAAAAATGGTCGTCCTTGCGCAATAGCTAATGCTTTTAACCATGCAATATTTGTATCATCTGGCTTCCCATCAACAATGATCAGAGGATAACCTTTTTTGAGCGCTCGTTTATAGAAGCGCCTCAGCGTAATGGTTTTACCGGCACCTGTTGTACCTAAAACCAAAGCCACCTGATTTACATAACGATCAGGTATAATTAATGGTTCTGCATTGCTCATAGAAACACCAAGCAAAGTTCCATTATGATCATTATCATTTAAACGATGTAAGGCTTTAGATATCATGGCTTCATCTATGTCTACTGTCGCATTGGGATGAGTCCCTTCTTGTAATTCTTTCATGGGCTTTTCGTGCGGATTTCCTTTGATTAAATCAATAAGGCTTAATAAACCCGCCATGATGATTGGAAAACACAAAACATAAGCTAGGTTATCAGTCATGATAAAATAACCTGCTTCAATAACTTTATTCTCAATAAGCAGCCCCCAAAATGCTTTATTGAGATGAAAGCCTTTTACAATAGACAGATGAAGCAGGATGGCTATTAATCCAGCAAAGATCCCCACTGCTACCAAACTCCATCGCGGTGCTTTGATAACTTTCAAATAAACCACATAAATGATAAAGCCTAAGAGAGTCGGGATAGTTTGCCAAACAGACCCCAAAATCATCACTAAGATCATAAGGCATTCACGTGGGTGGCCATTGATATAATCATTAAGCTTATCATTAAACGTTGTCATACATACTCCGCCAATTGAAAAACTTTGATATAAGGCATGCTGTTTGCAAAATGACTTACCGCAGGAAAAACGGCTTTTGAACAAAAATACCAAACTTCTTTGTAGGTTTTTTGTAACCCATATTCCAACATAATACCTTCTAGCCTACCTTTAGCTTTAGGCGTCTTTTCAACTTCAATTGCACATTGATTGTCTTTTGAAAAAAATAGTACGCCATCCGGTAAATGATCATGATCGTTTTTCTTTGCTTTCATCAATCGACGTTCTGAGATCCATAAGGCATCTGGATAAATTTTTTTTAACTGGATATGTATATTTATCACATCTAACTGATGTTCATAGACATGAAGTGGTATACGCCGAATCACAGGTAAATCCAATTCCAACATAGCTATGATTTTACGTGTAAGATAATATGCTCTTGCTTGATACTTAATGACTCTTGCATTAACTAAAAACTCTCTTTGTACCAATTGTTTCATATGAAAATAGGCATTCGACTTGCTCATTTCAAATCTTTTCATAATCTGTTCAATTTCACAAAAACCAAACTCATTTAAAAATCTTAAAATCTTCATCTCACTCACTGATAATAAATATTCTTTCGTCATTTTTATCTCCAATGAATTTAAGCTGAATGGTGTTGTATCGAGCTTGCTACTGCCTTGGCGGGTTTGACCACCCTATCATCTTCATCGGTACGATGTGAGAGGGTGGTCAAACCCGCCAAGGCAGTAGCAAGCAGAGACAACACCATGACTTAATAAGCATTTCTTCTGGAAAATGATAGGAATTCACTTCCCAACATTTTCCAGAGCATTTTCACCCAACCAAATATGATCCACTCGCATAAATCTTTCCGGATCACGCTTAAGCTGTATAACTACATGAATGATGGATTTAATATAGTGACGTAACTGTTCCTCATTCGACGTAGAACCTGCTTGTTGCATCATAAAAACAAGTTGTGTAAAAGCGCCTTCTGGACTGTCCGCATGAAGCGTACTTAAACTTCCTGGGTGTCCACTATTAGCGGCACGTAAAAATGGCCACACTTCGGATCCGCGTAATTCAGATAAAAAGATACGATCTGGACGTAGACGTAAACAAGCTTTGAAAATATTAAGTGATGTGATTTGTTTATCTTCTTCATTAAATAATAAATGCGCGGCATTTGGATGAGGAATACTGACTTCACGCGCATCTTCCACCGTAATCAATCTTTCATGCAAAGGCACATATTTAAGACATGCGTTTAAAAAAGTTGTTTTGCCGGTACCTGTGCCACCGCAAATCAAAATATTTTTACGGGTTTGTATCGCATATTTAATAAATGCTGGAATGTTCTGATCGTGATAATATTTTTTTAGACTATGATCCACTCTGGATTTATTTACAAAACCCATAAACGCTCCGGACTGCTCATACTCATCAATGGTCAAATCACGTCGTTGATGACGGCGTATTGAACACACGATATGTCCTTTTTCGCATGCGGGAGGCAAGACAAATTGCACTCGCTCACCCATAGGAAGCGAGCCTGAAACCAATGGTGTCGGAAAATCCTTGCTATTAAATTCCGCAACCAGCCCTGCCAAAGATTCTAAAAATCGATATTCTAACTCTGGAACCTCATATCGATAAAATTGACTATTCTTTTCAACAAACAATTCACCTGGTCGATTGATGCAAATCTCAGTCACCCCATCCGTTAAAAGATAAGTCATGAGCGGCTGTAAATGCCGCTCCAATGCTTTCATAGACATGTTTTATTCTCTAAAGAATATGAATAGAGGAAGCTTTTGTTTTAAACACATCGTCAAAATGCAGATCTTTTGCGACAAAGACCATGATGGGTTTTCCTTGCCAGGTTTCTAAAGTTGTCGCAATGCCACCATCATAAGCCAAGCTTTGACTAGCGGATTGGGAAAAGCTATTTGCTAACGCCGATCGATAAGACGATGCTGAATTGCCTTGATCATTGCCTGATACACCTAAAGTAGCGGTTCCTGCACCTATCATGGATAGCAACGATGCTGAACCAAATCGCTCCCAAAAGTGGTTATCAACGCTATCGGCACCTTGTCCTGCTCGACCTAAACTATCAACGCCTTGAGAGCCTAATTTGAGCGAATAACCTTCGGGTGTGATCAAGCGATTCCATACGATAAAGATGCGAGATTGTCCTTGTGGAATACCACTTTTATATTCTCCAATTAAACGACTGCCTCTTGGTATCAGTATTCGTGAACCATCTTCAGCATACGTAGGTTCACTCACAATAGCGCGTAAAGATCCAGGCAAATCCGAGTTTGTGGCAGGCTCTAAAATCGCATGGATGAAGCTACCTTCTGCCACCAGAGAACTGAGTGATCCCATGTGAACCGCGTTTTCCACCTGTAGCTCTTTTCGGCTTGAATCTAACCAAAACTGGGTATTGGCATTACTGCTTCGGAACACCTCAGGTTTAGTCTCTGATTCAGGTTCTGAGGTATTATTCACAGGCATCAAAGGTGCCGCTAACCGTTGCTGCAATTCTTGCTGTTTTTCTTGTATCAAGGCAAGACGAGCTGCAATCACTTCTTGGCTAGGTGGTTCAACTTTAGCAACTTCGGGTTCTTGATGATCTGCCAGCACAGCTTGAGACATTTTCGTCGCCTGTGGTTCTTCACGTTGTACGGAATAGACTTCTTCTTGAGGCTTAAGTTCTTCATGTTTTGTATCCTTTTTTAGCCATACGTAACCCGCTGTTGCCATCAATGCCATAATCACGGCTGCGATGATTTTTTTGTTCTTTGGTAAATCCAATGACTTTTTGTTTTCCATAGATTAAACCCCCTTAATGGCCAAATCGTTATAAACGCTAGTCACTTTTTCACCATTACGTAAAGTTAATGCTTTGGCTACTGTATGAATAACTACATAGTTACCCTGCATGTGATAATTGACTAAGGATTCATTTCGTTTCTCATCGACGGTATAAACGGCAGGAAGTGAAGCGCCTCCTGTTTTAAATTTCAAATAAGTAAACGTTCCGTCATCAAATGCGGATAGAGGCACAAGGTCTTTTGAGCCGGTATAACTGTATTTCATATTCAGTTTTTCAGGATCAAAGCCTGTGGTTGATGCCGGTTGATTAAATCCTTCTTGCGGGTATATGAATTGTAATTTATAGGTAGGCTGTTTGTTTTGCTCTTCCGAATCAAGTTGAAAATTATAACTACGTGCATTTGTTAAAACGGTCATATTCGTCTTTGAATAAGCGACAGGCTTAATAAACAGATTATTGCCTACCGGCACCGATTGCCACGCCATACTATCGCCTAATGACACATTTTGCACAACTTCATTCGGCGCAAAAGCAATTTGCGTTTGATAACCATATTTCCCATTAAGCAACACCACATTATTAGGATCATATTGCACGAGTTTTATATGGCTATCAGCGGCCACTCGATGCGGCTGGCTTGCGCCAAACACAACACTGCTAGATAAAATCAACATACTGGTAACAAGAACTTTCTTCATACTACTTCTCCTCTGAGTTTTCGAGATTGACTTGACTGACTTGGTAATAGGTAACTTTGAAACCTAGGGGATCACGATCTAACATTTTTTGTGATGTTTCGGCGGTTTGATATTCCCAACGAATGATCGCCTCTTTTTGCATGGTTTGTTCACTATGACTGGTACGGTCGTGAAGTGTTTTTTCTAATTTCACATCGACTGTATTGTCATTTAACCGATTGATAGCGATGACTTTAACCGTCACATATTTATCTTTTCCATATTTTTGATAGGGTGAAGCTTTATTATCGCTTTTCATCGAAGATTCATATTGAGATCGCACATGATCATCGGACTGCGCCCATACTAACTGATAAGGAAGGTTAATATTATCGACATCATAACTTTCATAATTCATGACATAATGAATCAATAAATATCGTGACAATTCCCAGTTTTCAGAAAGCGTCGTTTTTTCTAACGATCCAATTTTTGTGATTTCACCTGTTGCATGATCAAAAGCATAGAGATAAGGAACTTTTTCTTTTAAAGGCATGAGCATCAGGTGACTTGCAAGAGATACCGCAAGTAAACTCGTCGTCACTGCCAAACCAAATAGACTGCGCCTCAGCCATAGACTTTGTGATTGATAACGTTCGTATGCCCAATTGGCGGCTTCTTTATAATCGACTTTCATGCTTAACTCCCGTATCGATGAAAATGAGAACTATGAGTAGAAGTATGTCGTAATCGTTGCGCGACATTTCGACCTACGGATGACATGCCCGTTTTTTCTAATGCAGAGGATGCAATCGCTGCACCTGCTGATAATCTGGTTAAGGTAATGCCACCACCTAAAGCACTGCATACCGAAAGTACTTGGGATAAAATCAAAGTTGTAGCAAGACTTAAGCCTAAGAACGGCGCGACGCCTACAAATTGCATATGTTCCGTAGGTTGATTGAGGTGAGGCAAAGTTACGTTAATAACAGATAACATAAGCACTAAGATGGCGGATGTCACGACAGGTATAAGAGCCAAACTGATGAGTTTTCCTAGCCATGCCCCAAAGAGGTTTTTGGTAGGTTCCCATAAGATAAATAAGATGAAAATAGGTCCTAATGCAAGTGCCACTGCCATCATCATTTTGGCGTAAATAAATAATAGCAATGCGAATACACACATCAATGTGCCTATGATAAATACCAAAAGCGCATAAAAAATGAAGGCAATACCCGCAAGACTAAAATTCACTTGCCCAAAGAATCCAACGGTCGCATTGATAATGAGTTCATAAATTTTATCAAGCGCCTTGGCAATATCAGTTCCTGTCGTAAAACTTGTTGAATCAATCAATATCTTAGCAATATTGGCTGGCTCATTCGTAAAAATGTTGTAAATGAATAAGTGATATAATTTCCAATTCATCACTAAGGCATACACGCATAACATCACAATCAAATGTTTTATGATTTCTCCCATATCCAAAATACGATGGGTTAAAAACCTATAACCCATGAGCATGATATAAAAAGTAAATAACAAGGTGATCAAAGACATATTCGCCTGAATAAAATGCGTGTACGCCTGACTCACAAAGTTCCCAATCACGGCATCAACCGTATTCATGGATCCTGAAAAAAAGCTACTGACAGTTATCATCATTCTTCCTTATCACGGATTAATTTTTATTTTTGTTCCACAAAAATGCGCTTGATAGTCACAAGGCGCTTTCATGGGAGTCGCTGCACATCCCGCTAACATCAAACACAGTAAAATAGTTATTTTCTTCATCATTAATCTCCTTTTTTTGTTAAGAATTTCGCATTGGATAACGCACTGATTACTGAACCTTGTTGAGACATTGCTTGTTGTTGATTGATAAACGCGGATTGCCTGAGTATTTCTAAATGAATGAGATTTCCCTCAATTTGAATACGATTTGATAAATCCATGGCAGCTTTTAAGTCTTTGGTTTTTTCAACTTGTTTTAAAAGCATTTGTTGATACGCGATTTGATCTTGGATTTTGTTATAATCCAATTGACTGGCGGCGCGGGCTGCCAACATGGTTTGTGATTTTACGGCGTAATATCGCTGTGCTTGGGAATCACTTACACCACGATTATAACTATTACGATCAGAAGGGAATTCCTTTGAAACAGATCCCATGATTTGCCCTAATTCACCTGAACCTTGCCCACGATCTGCCATCACCATCAACGCTGACCAATCTTTTGCATCACCGCCATAGGATTGATAATCATGAAATTGATAATTTCCATAGCCTGAGTGACTGGTCATATGATCATTTAAGTGATCGAGTAATTTTTGCATATCTTGCTCAGTTGATAACATGCTTGAACTCAACGCTAATTGATTACCCATCATGCCATTCGATATCATTGCTTGTTTGTTAATGCAATCGATAATGTCCTGAAACCAATTGGCATAACTTGAGTTACAGCATAAAAGTAAAAACAAACATACGAATCGTTTCATGGTATCAACTCCTTCATTCGAGCTTTTAATAGAGGTAACCAAACGTCGGGGTTTTCACCCACTTCAGCAATAATTTGATCGAATAGTAAAAGGCTTTCTTCACGCGCTGAGATAATCACCATGTCCTCTTTCAATTCAGACATGTCTATGCGTGCTATCACAGATTCTTTGCTGACCCCATGACCATGAACCAATAAAAAATACCGTTGATCATCGGATAAGGTTTTTACAATGTGATACTCCCGTGGCGTTAACCCAAGGTGATCGATATAGACTTTTTCATCTGCCGCTGCGTTAGGGAAAAATATCTTGGTAAATGCTGAATCATTGATGGATTTGCTATCCGCTGTGTCATTTGCAACTTGCGTGGCAAACCCAAGAATAATATTGTGTTTACGCAATGTTCTCGACCAGTCATTGATGAATTGACGAAAACACTCATCACCTAAGACTCGCCAAGCTTCGTCAATAAAAATAATGCCTCTTTGACCGACCATAGCTTGCTGGACACGATGCATCAAATACATAAGAGCGGGATTTTTAACATCTTTGGCATTTAAGATGCTTCCAATATCAAAGCCTAAGACATCTGCACCTAAATTAAGTGTATCAATAGCATTATCAAATAACCAAGCATGAACCCCATCACTATGCCACTGATCAAATCGATTACGTAAGGAACCTGATTTACGTGCACCAAAAAAGGCGGCGATATGACAAAATTGACGATAGGCAGGATCTAACCGATACATGCTCTCAATGGCTGAAACAATAGTTTCATTTTCAGCCTCGGTTACGGGTAGCAATAAAGACTGAAAAAGAGTCATCAAAAATGCTCTGTTTTCGGGTGTATCCTCTAACTGACAAGGGTTGAAACCCGTAGCTATGCCTGGTTTAATACGATCATAGGAACCACCCATCGCTCGAACGAGAATTTCAAGCCCGCGATCTTTATCAAAAATCACTCGTTTACCGCCAAACTTTAAACTTTGGGCGATGAGCAAACCTGTAAGCATGGTCTTACCACTACCCATGGATCCAAAAACAAGAAAGTTACCGACATCTTTATGATGAAAGTTAAAGTAATAAGGTGTACTTGCTTGGGTTTGAAAGACAGTGACTGCATCACCCCAATGATTGCCTGTCAGTTTACCCTGAGGATAGTTATGAAAACTTGCGAGGGCTGCCATGTTACGGGTGGAAATGGGGGCTGCACGTAAAATATAATGAAAATTGCCTGGAAGTTGCGCCCAGTAAGCACATTGAGCTGCCATATCTTCCCGTATACAGGCAATATCAAGGTGTGAAAATTGAGAGATGATGTGTCCTACATGTTTATTGAGTGTTTCCTGATCATCGGCATAAACCATCATGGTAAAATGATGTAACCCGAAACCTACTTCACCACTCGCCGCATCATCAAACGCATCATTTAATTGTTCTGTTTGAGTAATAGATTCATCCCGAGATTGGCGCATTTCCATTTGCTGATCGCGTAAAGCAGTTTTTGCGACATGCCTGTCATAAGGTCTAAACGATTGTGTAATCACATATTCAAAGGGTAATTTACCGAATTCATTGAGCATGCCTTGAAAGGTAACTGGTGAATAACCTTTAATAGATAACATGGCAGCAAATCGATTATTTGGATAAAATTCAACAAAGTTTTTATGAAAT
>Ga0207028_1133_pt2 | contig 12865 bp, 12 predicted proteins | sample Alteio_BWMinCont_41_FD_153287 | JGI IMG/M metagenome (GOLD analysis project Ga0207028, IMG submission 153287) | Enriched cells from forest soil in Barre Woods Harvard Forest LTER site, Petersham, Massachusetts, United States -... | ecosystem: Environmental > Terrestrial > Soil > Temperate forest >... | reverse complement strand
TTCTGAAGAAGAAGTAATTAAAGTAATCAATTCAGGCAAAGGAACCACTGTTACCAGAGAAGATAATTCCTCAGTATCTAAATTCGAACAAGATAACATTACAGTGATTTTTGATCGCAAGTCTCATTCAGTTATTACTGCCTATCGAAAAAATAATTCTCAAATGTCGCAGCAGGTATCACAATGGATTGATGAGTCATTAAAATTTCTTCTTTCTGGAACGGCAGTCAATAATCAAGTCGAGAATGAGACTAAAATATCTAAAGATCAACAAGTCGATAAACTGTTAAAACTCTCTTCTTCCAAAATCTATGCAAGGATCATTAAATATGCTGGAAAAGCTCTTAAAAGGGGGTTTACGGCTGGATCTGAAGTATTTGTTAGGTATATTAGGGGGAAATTTAATAATTGGGAAAAAGATGCAAATATACCAAAAAAACTTATTATTGCTGCAATAGAATGTGCCAAATATAAGAAGGATAACAAATTTGGTAAAAATGACAAATGCGAAGTTGATATCCATGAAAGGATTGAAAAACTGCTCACGGTCTACGAATTAAGCAATAAAATTCCAGATACAAAGACTGTAGATGAGACCTGTGAAATTGTGAGGAAGGAATTTATTTCACAATTACAAATGAAAAAAGACATTAAATTACAAAGAAAAATCATTTCTGCATCCGTAGATGCAGGCTTGGAGCATGAATTATGTCTAAAAATGGAGCTTTAAAACGGCGCTATCAGCTTAAGCAGGTAGTTACACGTTAGAACCTGCGCCCAGGGCCAAATTATTACTTGAAATCTGTTAGGCATCTCTGTATAATACATGCACTTTATTCCAAATTATTTAACAATAATCATATTTTTGAAAAAATCGGTAGGAGAAACTAATGGCATCATCTTTTGAAGACATGCAAACTACAATTAAAAATCAAATCCTATTGGATGCTTCTGCAGTTTGGACGATTGACAAAAAGAATCCAAAAAAAGTCGCAACAGAAAATAAGTCTGAAATGCAATATTTATTAAATAAAGATGGAATAGTGGTCGGTAAGTTACAGTTAAAGGCTAATTCAATCACTCGTGTTGTTGGAAAGAGTTCAGAGTTTAAGAAAGAATGCGCTCTAAGTTTAACTCTAGAAATTGAAAAATCAATTATTATGAATGATATTGGCGGGTGGGTTAATGAATGTCTTCCACATATTAAAAAATTGCCTGCTAGTATAAAGCAAAACGACTCAAAGATTAGATTAACTATTCCAAAATTCAAAGCTATAGCAATGGGCGTTAATCACAGCTTTAGAGCTGTTTTATCATCGATAGTCAATGACGAATCCATACTGAAAGATCTTTACAAAGTCTCACAAGAGTATATTTTAAGCCCGGACTATAATTCGGTAGTGACCGAGGACACCATACTGAAAGATCTTTGTGAGGTTTCTCAAACTAATGATTCAATCGCAACATCCAATCAAAATGAAAGAGAGAAAAAATCAAAAACGCTGAATAATAATCAAAATAGTTCTTTAGAGAGTGTGAAGGAAGAAGGATCTGAGGAAGATATAGACTACAAAAATGAGCCAAATAAATTTTTGCTGTCATTATATCGTTTAAGGTGTAAGTGTTCTTCTGTAAGTTCAGGGAATAATAGAGTTGCAAATAGGAAAGGTATGAATAGCTGAGCTGGTTTGGGCCTACATCCATATTTCGCATAATGTATATTATGTTAAATTATCAGTTACAAACCAATTCGTTGCAGTATTCCTTGATTAATTTTAGGAGATTATCCAATTAATTATTTTTTGGCAGCTTATTGGTAGCCTGTTCAGTATATTCTGCTGAAGCAAACTTTCTTGAATCCAATAGGTCGAGTCTTAAATTGAACTTGGCGCGTTACACATCCACAATAAACCATACTGCAACATGGTCTGTTGTTTCCCTGTTAACGGCTACACAATGCACCTCTGGCACAGCTGCGTGGAGTCTTGCAACACAATCCCATTGATGGTCTCCGACATCCCCGCTTATACGCACTGTCGTACCAGTGTCGCTCTCCCAGGTGTACCATCCAATGTTAAGGGGGTCCAGATGTGTTTTTAATGTCCTTCCGTTCATATTGAAGTCCCCGGATAGCCATTTGGTTCCCACACTTTGTGCACTATAAGCTAGTGCAGCCACAAGTGCTTCTGGATTAAGTTCTGTTAGGTTTGGGCGCGGCAAGTGAGCGCATGTCATGAAAGGAGCTGAATTAATCAATACATGTATCGGCGGTCGATAACGTTGGCTTAAAGCAAGCCCTGTGGAATGTAGTGCACGTTCCGCCATCTGCTCTCCTTTTGATCCATACCCAACCCTCATCGCGCCTATTAAATCGATCGGCTGCTCACTGAATGATGGTTCTTCCGAGATCCAGGCGACCGCGTTCATTAGTGCAGCTGCATCACTGCTCATGTCGAAGTTACGCGTTTTTCTGTCTACGGACAAGCTAGCAAACGGCGCCGCATTCACATCTTGCAGATTACTTTGCAATTTTTCATCCAGAATTTTTAGGTAAGTACCGTCATCAGCAATGCATGTCATATTAGTTCCTGGTGTTGCTAACACAATTATGTTTTCGCACATGCTACCATTCCCCAGTCCCTGCACGTAGTCACTCTCTATATCACTTTCATCACACTTCCATGCGCTTGCTAAAAACGATCCCAGCATAGAGGTTACTTCATTTACCTTAGTTTGGTTCTCGTACACTACCAGTATGACGTGGGTCGCGCCTATAGCCTTAGCATTTTCGCATATATCAAAGAGGGTTTCTGCAATCTCACCTCCGCGATCCGAGCATTCGAGCTTTTCTAGATTTACTCTCTGTATATTCCATGATATCACGGCCAGGCACATCGACGCCGAATCCACATTCATCGCATTATCCGACAATTCCAAGATCTTTTCCTCCGCTAACAGTTTTCTATTGTCGAGTATTACTTAAATTTAAGGAAAGAGCAACACTCTAATCATGATTTTTTTAGTCTCGAATTGTTAAGATATTAAATCTTTATGTTTTATGAATTCAATAGGTCGAATTTTAAATTGAAATATGTAATTTAGTTGATAAAAATTTAACATTTAAGATCTGACCCCTTGATCACATTTTAATTATGGAAAGCGTTGGCGTAAAGGAAAAAGCATATCTACAGCTATCATTGTATCTTTAGTCAATAGCTTTTTAGGAAAAAGATTTGGCAAAAAACAACAAATGCAACGGAGGAATGAGGGAGTCCATTTATTACTTCAACTACGAGCCACGGTTATTAACCATGAATTAGGGGAAGTTTTTAAAAAGTGGGATTCCAATTTTGAAATTAGGACGTAATGGGTCGCCATCAAGAATTTAAGAAGGCAGCTTAGCCCCAATTTTTTGATGCTTTCCAGCATGCTGGGTGTATCATTCAGTGGTCATAGACATTCGTTTGCATCATCGGCATAGGTTGTAAGCTCCCACCCTACACCTAAGAGAAAAGAGATTATCCTGACCCCAATGTCCCCTAAGTTTTCCCAGGCTCGACTGTCCCCATATATGGTTCTAGAATTAACGAAATTCGCCAACGATTCTCCAATGAGCCTGTTAATTCCGATTCTCACACATGGGGCCATGTAGGCTTGGTATCTGAGAATGCTCCGGACATCTGTATCCACACCGAGGTCAAGATTCACCCCAACCCCTAGGTTAATTGCAGCGGGTCCAACAAACAAATTCCTCTCTGCATTCACCAACGCCATCCGCGCCTCCCCCGCGTGGAAAATGAGGTCACGAGTGTCGCTGTTAACATCAAAGGGCATATTATCTTGGAGGAGGCCGATAAACTCAGCGGAATGCCCTACCCAATCCATTGCGTGCGCAAATTCTTCTAGCAAACCCGCACCGACCTGTAGGTGTTCGTCGTCCCCGAGTTGTTTGAACTTGCAGCAATACACTATCAGGCTGCTAATCATGGACTGCGCGATAATGTGTCGGATGTGTCTTCGGGGTCGAGGCCCCCCGATGAAGGCGGTGGCGTTTGCTATCAGCTCCGAAAGGTTGCCCGTATAGCTAGGTAGCTTCTCGTCCCATCCTCTGCTGAGATTTATGTATTCCGTATTCAATGCAGTGCGGGTGGCTCCGTTGAGTGACAGCCTCCCCGACCATGATACTTTCCCATTCTCATCGGAGATAATGCCGTTATGCTCCCAGTTCAATGCGTCATGGGGTGCGTCATGGTCCATGGCATTCAGACTATAGTCACGCCCCTGACCTTTGTGGTCGATGTCCATGCTCAAGACTTCTGGCAGGTTACACAGTGTGTTCAGCGCAACTGCCATCGCAGACTCGCTCGTGCTATCCACCTTCATGCGTTCTGTTACGTAGTGCTCCATGCCCTCTTTGATGTAGTTTTCGAGGCCAGGTTCGATCCATAGGATGGTGGCCGATACGCCAGCATGCCATTCGTCAATGCAGTCCTGTTCCGTCATCATTTGTTGTCCTCATCCTTCGGCCGGCGAGCCAGTTGTAAATGAATTCATGATTACCTCACGTTTTATAACAATCTTTCATGGATTTCGATACGGTCTGTCGTTTAAATTTTTAACTTAAAAATAATCTGGCACCTCTATTCCAGTTAATAACGCCTCAAACGCTTCTTTATCTTCCACCTTCAATAAAAATTCCACTTCATTTTCTTCTAGTTTTAATTTTAATCGATAACTTTCTGAATCTTCACCTCTTTCTATATTTCCTGCTACTAATAACCTCAATAAATTCCAATCTCCATCAAAACCTTGCCCCACATTTTCTCCATTAAATTCTGAAAAGTTTATCGTCACACGTTCCTTTTGCGTATTAGGTTCCCAACTGAACTTCATTGCAGACAAAGGACCATGTCGATAAGTTAACTTTTCTTTACCAATCTTTAATAGGACACTTGAGGTATCCGACGTTAAGTGACGGGGGGTTAGCAAAAATCTCAATGAAAGACTATTATCACTTATTCCATATAATTGTTCAGCAATATCTGATACTTGCTGCAATTGTTTTGCTGCCATTGGAACATCACTCATAGAATGTCCGTAGAGTCCTTTCCAATGCCATTCATTTGATTTACGTTCTAAATAAGGTTCTAAGTAGGTATGAATAAAGCGACTAACAACACCTTTTTTTCCAAAAAACTCTCCAAAGCTTTTTAAACTAATTTCAACCTCAGCTTCGGTTGTTAACGGGAAGTAGCCTTTTATTTTTTGGTAAAAGACCATCACTTCCTTTTGCCAACAATCATTTAAATAAACATTGCTGTTTTTAAGTAATATTTCCCAGGTACTCTTTCCAATAGTCTCTAACCAGCCACGTAATGGTTCGGGTACTTCTTTCGAAATTCGCATTAACTCATTGATCGCTGTTACAGAATTTGGTTTTAAGGTGTTTGTGGTTGCTTCATAACTCGCTAGAAAAATATTCTTTTCTTCTTTTAGGGTATTTAAACATTTGCTCATCTCTTCTAACACCTTAAAAAATCGCTCTGGATTTATGTTTGCTCCAGTGTTATCTGCACTTAAAAAATCATGGAATTCTTTCAGAGGAGCTTCTAAAGACACGGATTTATCTAAAGTGAGGGCTTCTTGAACATTCTCTTGTACTAATTTAAATAAGTGTTTCAATGGCGAGTCTAAACTACTTAACTCCTTAAATCCTTTAACGGCTTCTTCTAAGTTGGTATAAGGCTTTAACTGTAGTTGAAAGAGTACAGCCTGCCACATTGCTAAATAATCTTTCGCATAATAACCGTTGACAGCACTTAAAACCTCTTCTTCAGAAATTTGTTTTAGCGGTTCTTCTAAAACAGAGGCAACCCATTCGTTTTCTTCATGTAAAGCTCGCGAAAGCAAAGAAACCTCTGGCAAATATAAACTGAGTATTCCTGCTGGTGTGTAGTATCCCGAAAGGTTATTCACCTCTTCGTTCATAATTCCGGATTTGTGAAGGAATGCCAAAACATCCGTCGACTTAGGGTCTATTTTAATTTTTTCATTTAATGATTTATAAACCCAAAATGCTAAGGGTTCTTTAAACCATTCTTCTTTAAGAGTTTTAACTATAGTTTCATCTAAATTCAATGGTTCAAATCCGGTTTGAAGAATAAATTCCAAATGCTTCCTTAAAGATGCTATTTCATCTGAGGTCAATGCTGTATTTTCATTCCAACTCTGAAGCGCCGCATCTATTAACCAATTTTTTGGTAAACGCTCTGGATAGTGTAAAACCAAATAACCTCTAAAAAGTGTTTCTTTAAATTCAAAATCATATTGATCTCTTTTTAATAACCCTTCCAACCTGTTTAATAATTGTGGTAAAAATTCTAGAGCTATTGTGTTTTGTAAGGCCGCCTTTATGCTTTCTTCGACTTTAGGCGACTGATAAACTTGATAAGATAATAGCCAATGATGTGGATCTAAACTATAGGTTTCCCAGGCCTTTCTTAATAAATCCCATTTCAATAATCGTTCTTTTAAGCTAAGAACTGAACTCTTTGGAGTTTTTATCTCCAATTCTCTCAAATAATACGCTGCTTGATTGGCGCGATTCTTATTATAAAAATACCCCCCCCATTAAAGCCAAAATGGGAAGCAAGACAGCCGTGATGGTCAATCCATAAAAGAGAAATTGTATTCCAGATCTGAACCGATACCAAATTCGACCTTGCTCAACTAACCAAGCTTCTGGAATAATAACTTCTTGAAATAGTTTTTTAATAAAGAATGCATTTGTTTTAGATATTTCCCTTGGGGAATTTAACGATAACCCAAATTTTTGTGACATCATTTCACCAAATGGATTGCAAATGGTGGTATTTTCTGAGACTACACTTGTAAAATAGACGCCTCTAAAGTCGATTATTTCGTATAGCTTATTGGGGATTAAGACTGACAAAATTCCTTTAACAATAGAAGATTTAAGTAAAGCCATTTGCTCTGGAAAGAAACAAAGCTTTTCTCTAAATGCGATGTCGGGTTGCTGCTCTAATAATCTCAATAATTTGCTCTTAAGTTGTCCAACCAGATTGTCATAATAAGTATTGAGTTCTGTTGTTATTTCTTCTCCCTTCGTTGAGTTAATCAATGTTAAGCCAATGGCTTGTTCGCGTTCTTCTAAAGAATAATGCCCAAAATATTCTAAAAAGCCGGGTATACTATCGCATTTAGTAATAGCCAAATAAACGGGAAATCGAACTTTCACAATCTCATATAAATTTTTAATCGACCCTCTTAAGCTATCTATTTTTTTCTGGCGTTCTTCAGATGAACCGTTCAAAAGTTCATCAATGCCTACGGCGACAATCAAACCATTTATTGTGGCGCCTTTTTTGTATTGTTTTAAAGTGTTTAAAATGACGTGAGAAGTTTCATCATTAACCTCACTCAAATCTTCTTTAATTTCCACCTGAGAATATTTTAAAAAAACTGCATTTTCAGTAGCATACCAAGGAATTTCAAATGCTTGTTTATGATCTGACTTCGATGAACGTGTTAGTAACGAAAAATTTAAACCCGATCGCTCTAATAGTTGCGTTTTACCACTATTTGAAGTTCCCATCACTAAAAACCAAGGCAAATTTTGTAAGTCAATCCTCTTTTTCCCGCTGATAACCTGCCATGCCTTTAAATTCTTAGTGAGTTGTTTTATTTGAATTTTAAATTGCTGCATAGCTGCAGGATCATTTTTCTTAACTTTTTTTAGGCCATATTGTAAAAAAGAAGTTGCTAATTTTTTTTCTGCGTGCTTTACTAACCAGGAATTTAAAACAAGCTTCAAAGTCCAGAAAAAACCGATAGTTGCAATTACAATTAATCGAACTTTAGGATTAGCTAAAGGTTCCCACTGTTTAATTTGTATATCATCACCCACAAACCAAATTAAAATACAAAAAATAACAATAAGAATTAACTCTAATAGTTTAAAATTAGTTTCTCGTTTCATCAAACTCTTCTCTACCACTTTGATGTGGGATCTTATTAACCATAGTAAATACCTTCATTGCATAATTTTTAGAATAACTTTTAAGATGTAAAGAAATCGCGAGTAATAAACTTCCAATTAACACAATCATCGTCAACAAAGGAAAGTGAGGCGCTGTTTTAGGTTTTAAAGACTTGCCAGCATTTTGTAGCAAATTTTTAGCCTCAAACTTAAAGCCAACTAAACTTCTAAATAAATGTTGTCGAATAGTTTCCAATTTTATTTCATCTTGATAAAATTTTCCTTTGAATCCCAAACTTAAAATATAATACATAAGTTCAAGCAAATCTAAATTTTCTTGTGGATTTTCTAAAACAGTATTCAATATAATATAAAACCGCTCTCCCCCATGGCTTTCTTGATAAAGTGTAGTTAATAAGCTTTGATATAGCCATACACTTTGTTTACCCCTAGTCGTCTCGAAAATACATTCATCTAAAGCTGTGCAAAGACAATATCGTGCTGCTAAAATGGTTCGTTTATTGTAAATATCTTCTTTAATCCGAGCCTCGAAAAATCTAATTTCCTCTAATACTTTAAGCCTAAAACTTTCTAAATTTTCTACAGCCTCTACCCTATTTAGAACAACCATTAAACCTAGCAAAGGCATTGCCGCTTCTACTAACAAATTATTTGGTTTCAAAAGAACTTCTTCTTGCATTTCTTAATTATCCAATTGTGTAAGCATCTCGAATTGCCCAAAGCTTCATAGTTAGACCTGGAATTTCTTTTCCAATGTAAACTGATATGGCATTATCGATCATTAAATCATGCCATAATGCCTCTCCCTTATTTAAAGAGTAATATAAATAATCAGCTTTTACAGGGATCTCCCTAGGGACCATTGCTAAACGTTGTAAAGAAATTCCAGGCATAACATGCGTAATTAATTCTTGGATCCGAGTGGCTGAGGCAACTTTAATATTAGGCAGAATTTGCTGTGATAAAGTCTCTATCGGTACTTCGGCTGAAATGGCCAACACAAATTGAGCTGTTTGCACTAAATTTTTATCATCCAATGTTGCTAACCACATACCGTACCCATTCGTTTCCAGGTTAAAGCAAACTGCTTTATGTTGGATTACACGACTCAAAGCTCGTCTTAACTCTGTCATCAAGGGATCAAAGGAACTTTCTAGATCTTGATGTTGATAAAAAGGTAATTTATCTAAATGGCGCTGTTTTTCATTGAAGATAACTAAACTTCCCAAGGCATTGCATAGATACAAATAGAATTTCTCTGGATGAACAATTTTTCTACCCACTAAACCATATAAATGTGCTTCTAATTGATTAAGCGTATTTAAAAGTAAAATATCCATTATTTCAGGCGCCTCACCATAAATAGTATCAAATGATTGTAGCGCTAACACTTCTGCTCGATGGCGGAGCAAATTTAACAATTCTTTAACAAATTGCTGAAGTCTAGGTACAGCATAAATATTAAGACAGGGCGAAATAAAACGATCATCCAATTGTAAACTTTTATCCAATAAAACTTCTTTAATTTTTGCCACGCCAAGACAGCTGTAACCGCCTAAACTATCAGATGACAATCTTAACTCTAAAGCGCATTGGCCTACTTGCATCTGGGTAAAATTTCCACCATTAGAAACAGTATCCTTAATTTCTAAAGATTCTGCTTGGTAGCGGTAAGAATTTTGTTCAATTTCTGCTAACCCTATTTCTGTAGATCCGGGCAATGCTAATGGTAAAGATAAATAAACGATAGCATCTACGCAATCGCTAGGAATATCAATAGGTTGTGGAAGCTTATTCAATGCCGGGGCATCAAAAACAGTTCCATCCGGTAAAACCCCACGACAAAGGGTTAAACCAAATTTCCCCAAAGCTAATAGGTATGGATCCCATGTACATTCTAAAATTCCCCATGTTGTTAAACCACTTGGATTAGGTTGTTGAAGAATTAAATTTTCAAAATACCGCTCTTGCTGTTGAAAATGTTGAGGCTGTAAAAACAAACCTTCGGACCAAACAACCTTACTAAATCTACTCATTACTATTCCCTATCTTTGTACATCTATAGCTTCAGCACTCACGTTAACCTGAATAGGCTTTTTTTCTTTAGCATTAATAACGATTATTTTTTTCCAAACTGCGCGATCAATATCTCTAAAAGCAGCAATGAATCCAAGATATTTTGTTTGCTTAGAATAGTCCTGCTCTGTCTTTAACAGTTGGCCGGGTTTAATTTCTATTTGATTTTGGTGGAGTAATTCCGGTCCTAAAATTGTTTTGTCATTTTCATATAAGCTATAAAAGTCAGCTTCTTGAAATGCATTCAAATCGCTTAACTGATAAGTATTGATAACCAGAGGTGATGGGCGTGAATTCAAATCGGGATTAATTTGAGCATTAGCTTTATACTGAATCACTAATTTTTTGGAAGTACTACCACAAGCTTGTAGTAGTATGAAAACAAGTGCCCAAGCCAAGTACTTTATTAATTTAATGAAAATTCCATACATAACGTATATCCCACTATCCTAGCTTTCATGGCTCGTAAATAAGCTAATAGACTTTAGCCCTCTTCTTAAAAAATCTAAAGGATCATCACTATCGAGATCAGAAAAATCAGTGTCCCAGTCGGTTGTTTTTGCCAACTGAGAGGTGGTCTCTAAGTTCTTGGATAAGGGTTTGAAACCTGAACCCCCTACTTCCTGCTTAAAAGCCTGTTGAAACGAATCGTTTTGCTTATTAGTTTCTAATTCCAATGTAATCGAGGCTTGTTCGGACTTTAAATGGTTTTCACTTTCCAGGGGAATCCAGCGATTTCCTTGTTCAAAAAATAATTGCCCCTCTTCAAAACGTAGCGTGAGCGTTGTTTCATTTAAATTTTCTGAATTTGAAACCAGAGAGGGTTCTGGTGGTAACCACGAGCTGTCCTGAGGGGGATTTTGCGAGATAGTAGAAAATTTTATTTTTAAAATAACCGGCTTTTTCAATTTAGCTTCCTAACAATTTCTAATTAAATTTGAGCTTTTACTATATCGAATTAGAAGAGAAAAATAAAGAATAGATTTTCATTAAAAAACCAGTATACTTATATCATTTACGTATTTAAGGATATGAAACATGTCGACAATTTATATGAAAGTAGAGGGTATTGATGGCAATGTGACTGCCAAAGGTCATGAGAAATGGATTGAAATATTTGGTTTTGGATATGGGTTAGCGAGGGGAATTACTTCTACAAATCCAGGCCGGCAATCAAATCGCGAAGCAGGGGTACCTTCATTTAGTGAAATTACCGTCTCTAAACTAGTGGATGAAACCTCGCCTAAATTTTTTCTAGAGTCTTGTATAGGCGTTGCCAAAAAAATTGAAGTTCATTTTTGCCAAACGGGAGATAATCCAAGAAATTTTGTTGAATTTGTCTTAACAAACGTATTAATTAGTCGTTATAACTTTAATGGACCAAGTGGTAATGCTCATCCTACCGAAACCCTAACGCTTAATTACACTAAGATAGAAACTAAATACACGCCCTATAACGATAAACATGGAGTTGGAACGCCCATTCCTGCTGGATATGATTTGGTTACTGCTACAAAAGTATAAACAAACATTTGGGTTAAAATTTGTGTTGTGGATCTCATCCAATTAAAACGGTGGGACATCCCAAAACAATTTTACCTCCATGAATAGTGGAATCGCCAAGTCGTGCAGCTGGCAATTTCCCAATTAGTACTGTTGTACTGCCCATGGCAATGCTGTCGGGTGGTCCAATGCAAGTAACTATGCTACCTACAGTTGCAGCAGGCAAGGAGTTAATTAAAACGGTTATACAACTGCTTTGTATAATAGGTCCGCCTACATGTGGAACTGGTCCAGTTAGCAAAGGACAAACATGTAAATCTGTTAATCTAGCAGCGGGTAAACTCATTAAATGAGCCCACTTTTGCCTTCAGCAATCAAAATTCCTCGCTCTAAAAACTGCTGATATCGTTTATTGATTTCTGAGGGAATGTGGACAGCTGACAACATGACCGACCCTGAAACACCTTTGGCATACAGATAGTCGGCTGGAAGTACCACGGGCGTATCTTTTGCTGTAATACTACCCCCACTCCAAAATACTGCCAAGGCCACCCAGCTCGCGGGAGATTGAAAGTGTAATTTTTCTGGAAAAGGTTCAATTTTTCGTCGCGTTTCTTCTTTGGGAGAATAGATCCACATTTTAATTAAATCTAATACTTCAGTGCTGAGGATTTGATATTCATCGAGAATACAAGTATCTGCGCAAAGATATGCCCACCAGATAGCTTCTCGTTTGGGTAATCCATGAGCCAAGAAATGAACAGCATCTGGGTATAATTCCGCCGTAATTAAATTTTTCAGGAATATAAGACTATTTGAAGATTGTTCTATTATTTCCTTTGCTGGAGGACTTAACGTAAAACGCTGACAAATAAGTTGCTGAGGATCTTCTATTTTAGAAACATCTTTAAAATTTTTTAGCTTTTCTTCTAACACAGCATAGCACCTTTAATCGTTAATTAATCAAAGTTAAAGTTCCTTGTAGTTTTAAAATTCCACTTCCTTTTCCTTCCACCATAAGGCCTTCTAATTTTAAATTAGTATCTGCTTTAATTTCCACCAAAGTCCCTTGTAATTTTAAAATAAGACCTTTTAAAGTAATTCCAGATTGATCAATCTTAATACTATTCTGCCCAACTTTAAATTCAATAGCTTGCATAGCTTCCAATTCACTTTTGCCCAATTTTACTTTGGTCGTATGATTCCCTTTTTGAACTGTCAGAACAACATTTCCAGAAACTTCAGTTGTTCGATTACCCAATTTAA